>Ga0208901_1000029_pt1 | contig 96991 bp, 85 predicted proteins | sample AntAceMetag02UKF_FD_184764 | JGI IMG/M metagenome (GOLD analysis project Ga0208901, IMG submission 184764) | Saline lake microbial communities from Ace Lake, Antarctica - Antarctic Ace Lake Metagenome 02UKF (SPAdes) (version 2) | ecosystem: Environmental > Aquatic > Non-marine Saline and...
TTATATGCCCTCCATGACGCCCGCAAGTCATCGGTGTAGCCACCTACAAAATTACCAGAACCCTGCCAAAGGAATTGAAGGGCAACTGCCGCATCCCGAAGACATCGCGGCCCTGCTGGAGGGGATTGAAGGATGAATGCACAATCTCTGAAACCCGGCTGGAGGATGGTGAAGTTTGGGAAAACGGCGTTTGCGCTCAAATTTTGTTGAAATTTGCTAAAAGCCTGAGGCAGAACCCCTGATATTTTTAGAATAGAGAAAGAGTTCATCGTGAAAAGTTCTGTTTTTGATTTAGAGAGACTTGAATCCGCCGAAAGGCTGAAAGCTGATAAGAATTTCACCCCATGCCCTGCCAGTAAAGGCGATGAACTGTTTCCGAATGGCATTTTTGTATTTAATATCACAAAGATGCTCGAATACATCAGAGGCAATAGCGATGACATAGAACCTGAAGAAGTGGCAGTGGCTGATTTCCCAAGAGCCTTTTCATCCATCGACGAATCACATGTGGATTCGGTTGATGTTTCTCAGCCTGTATTATTGGCTGATATTTCTCCCGGACTTTACAATTTGATTGATGGCAACCACAGAATGGAAAAAGCTCGAAAAATGGGAATAAACCAGGTCCTTGCTCACAAATTGAACGTAAAACAACACATAGCATTTTTGACTGAGAAAAAGGCGTACCTGTCTTACATCGAATACTGGAACAGAAAATTGAAATAGTTTCCAATAAACGGGATCTGTCCAATTACAAGACATGAACAAAAAATATCTCCATCTCCTCATTCAAACGGGAAGGGGTCATCAAGTCTGCCGTTTTCATGGGAGGGATAATTTGTTCTGTCTTATTTGTTTTGACATTGTGGATGACCGGGCAAGGGCGAGATCAGCAAAGGTTCTGAAAAAATATGGACAGCGTGTTCAGAAATCCGTTTTCGAGTGCCCAAAACTCGGGGAAGAAAAATTCCTGAAATTGAAGCACAGGCTTGAGGATTTGATTGATAGTACCGAGGACACGGTAAGATACTATTTTGTATGCAAAGGATGTCTCCAGAAAATCGAGTTTTCTGGTATTGGGGAAGCACCGGATGCAGGCGCGTACAGAATCGTATGAGAAACAGAACCCTTGGAAAAGACCAGACTTCAATGATCTTGAAGGCAATCTACACTATTTGTTCGGTTAATTTACTTTTCTTGACAATGCCATACTTCTTTACTTTATATGACATTACCCTCTCACTTATACCCAGTTTCTCTGCCGCGTAAGCCTGGACCCATTCATTTTCCTCAAGTGCTTTGAGTATCATCTGTTTTTCGACTAAGGCCACAACTTCGTTTAAAGACCCTTGATAGTTCGGCAAATAGGTGGATTGTTCAGTGGGAGGATCGGTTAATTCCAATGGAAGATCAGAGGTCTTAATCATATTTCCATCGCACAGCGCAATAGCACTTTCAATAGCGTTTTCCAGCTGTCTTACGTTGCCCGGCCAAGAGTAACGCTGCAATAATTTCAGGGCTTCCATGCTGACCGTTTTAATGTCTTTCTTGCTAACCTGTGAGTAATGCTTAAGGAAATGTTTAATCAAAAGAAGAATGTCTTCAGAATGCTCCCTGAGTGGCGTCATGGTAATATTAATAACGTTTAGCCTATAAAAGAGATCCTCACGGAATCGCCCTTTTTTTACGAGAGCTTTCAAATCTTTATTGGTCGCAGTAAGCAGCCTGAAATCTGATTGGATTGTTTCTTGGCCGCCAACGCGTTCAAATCTTTTTTCATCAAGCACCCTGAGCAATTTGGTTTGAATATTGAGGGAAATATCACCTATCTCATCCAAAAAGAGGGTTCCATTATTGGCCAGTTCAAATCTTCCCTTGTGATCCCTGAAGGCGCTTGTAAATGCGCCTTTAACGTGTCCAAACAATTCGCTTTCCAGTGTTCCCTTTGAAAAGGCAGAACAGGTTATAGCGATAAATGGTCCATTTTTCCTCAGGCCATTGTAATGGGTTGCTCTTGCTGCCAATTCCTTTCCAGTACCGCTCTCTCCCACAATCAAGACATTTGCAGTACTTTGGGAAGCCTTATGGATGTCCTTGAAAATAACCTGCATGGCAGGACTCTGCCCAATAATATTTTCAAAACTATATTTGGCTTGAACTTCCTCCTGAAGGTGGGACAATCTTTCTTTGATTTGCCCTATATTAAGCCCCTTCTGGACCGCCAAAAGGATTTCTATTGGATTAAGAGGTTTGGTCAGATACTCAACCGCCCCCAATCGGATCGCTTCCATGGTGCTGTCAATACTTCCAAAGCCGGTGATAATGATGAATGGAATGTCGTTTCCCTCTTCCTTCAGGGCGCTTAAAAGCTCCAGCCCATTCATGTTAGGCATGATATAATCGGCGATAATCATGTCTACTGGATGATGTCCGATGGCTTCTTTGGCTTCAAGACCGTCATTACAGACCATTACCTTAAACCCTTGTTTTTCCAATTGGATTTTCAGGAGTTGTCGGGTAACAGGGTCATCGTCTGCAACTAAAATATTTGGATTGTTTGTCATTTGAAGAATCCAGCATTTTAAGAAGGATAAGGAATTCGATTTGCTGTATATTATAATATGGAGACTGAAACATCAATACAATTCATCAACCCTGAAGCGCCAATAGAATTGAGAAAGTTTCTATTTCGAAGACTTTCTGTGTGAAGATCGGGCAGGTAGCGAAGACTCCGAACCTGAACCAAATCTATGCGTACTGACTGAACTGTCATTTGTAGTGGGGTGGCAGTTGGCGCCGGGTTGGGAAGGAGCTATTTCTCAGAAGTCAGCTATTTCTATATATAAGTCAGTTTTTTCCAAAACTCTTCGTCTTTCTTTTTCCAGTCAGAACCAAAGGTTCGGTCATAAAATGGTCCCAACCTGTTAAGCCACCGCCACCAGAAATTTTTTCCTTTTTCTTTTGCCTCCATAATGTCGTTCAGGAAGACTCGAATCTTGCCCATTTCCTCTTTTGGCACATAGGATGCGGCACCTTCTTTATACGACTTTATGGTATGTTCGGGGCTCAGCGCATGGGCTGTGAGCATAACCGGGATCACCCCTTTACTCCCTGCTATCTCTAATAAACGGTAACCGTCAACTCCCATAATATCGAGGATTGCTATATCAAATTCCTGCTGTTCAAGATATTCCCTGCCTTCCTCAAAGGTCGACGCTGTTGTAAGGTCGCACATTGGGAGGAGTTCTTCCATAGTCTGCAAAATATCCGGCTCATCATCGACAATGAGAATTTTTTGTCCATCGATCAGCTCTTTTTCTGACATCACTGCACCTCCGGTCGAGTATAGATTGTTCACGTAATTCTATTCTCGATAACATAATACATTATGATTTTATATCAAGAAAAAGAGGGAAACATGAGCTGAGTCTTTGAGAAGCTGGTAGGACGAAAACAAAATGGCGAGAAATCCGATCCAGAATCGGAACAGCTCACTGGGAATGACGTTAATTAGTTTCTATCCACAAATGGCCCTTTTCCGCAATCTCGGCGTCAAACTACGGGTTTCCTTGTGCGACGTACTATCGTACGTCTCCGCGCAAACCCTTGTTTTCCCCCGCCAAAAGCGCGGGATCTTCGACTTGACCTTGCGAAAATGTCATTTCTGAATTGGAAACTCGTAGCGCCCCGAATACCATTAATGGATGGGCGTTAATTACTGCCGAACCGATTGCACCTATAATGATGACGGCAAAAGACCCGAAGTTTTCGAACAAAAAAATGCCCCTTCTTTAAACACCTCCGCAAAGACGTTTAAAACCCCCTATTCCATTATAAAACTTCTTCTTCCGGAGAGGTTACCTCTCCCATTCTTTTCATTACCGGATCGGGTAGGCCTTCATAGAGCTTGAGGAATTTTTTATTGATCTCCTCGTTCGCATTCTCAAAGAGACTCTCTCCACGCAGATTGCTTTCTACCATGAAGGGGCCGAAATCCTTCACTTCCAGTACCCACATGGCCTGAGCCAGGCCAAGCTCTTCTTTCCAGGCCACATCTTTTACCCTTACAATGCCTCTTCCGTAAATAGCGCCAAGCCCATACCCCACCGTGGTCAAGTAAATCGCTTCGTTCGGCATAAAGGCATTTTTGTATATCTCTTTGGACATTCCCCCTTTTCCGATAACAAAACGGATATCATAGCGACGAAGGAATTCAGACATGTATTTAGCAAATCGGAAACTGGCTGTCGCAGTAACAGACGGAACATTATACACGCCTGGAGCGGTTTCGCTTATGGCAGGGGAACAGTGAAAAGTTGCTCCTCCCAATGTTCGAGGGTCAATGGGCGGTTCCACGCCTTTTTCAAAAATCATATTATAAAGACCTTCTCGTCCGGTAAAGACCAGGCCGTTTAAAAACACGGCATCCCCTAATTCAAGGGGTTCAATATCTTCTCTTGTGGCAGGGAGTGTTATAGGGACTTCACGAATCTCACTTTTTTTTTGTTTTGTCATCTCTGTACTCCTCTTTCTATTCTATGGTGTCCCTTCGGTAGTATGGGGTAAACCATTGAGGGTCTTCCCGGTACTCAACCCTATTATCCGCAAAAAGACGGGCGGTTTTTCTTCTCTGGGCATAGCAGAACTGCTGGATTCCTACGGGCATTCCGCCGGTATGGGCATGGGCTGCTTCTATATGAATATCCAACACCGCGGAGTTCCCGGGAAATCCCATGGGGCCGAAGCCCGAACGGTTTCCAAGATCGATGAGCTCTCTTTCGAGCTCAGCAATTTCCGGGTCCGGATTCCTGTCGCCTATAATGCGCAGGCAGGCCGCTTCTTTTGAAAGCCGGACACATGTGTCTTTTGTGCCACCCACCCCAACCCCGATGACTGCCGGTTGACACGACATCCCACGGCGGAGGAACTCGGCCAATGTATCAAGAAAAAACCGCTTAAGACCTGGAATCCCGTCCGCGGGAAACAACATCCGATAATCTCCTCCGAAAAGCCCTCCTTTGTGGACCACCGTGATATCCATCCAGTCCGCATCAGGCTCAAAACTATAATCCACATTAGGAGCGTGAAGACCCACATTGTTATTATTATCTTTTCTTGAAAATGGATGCACCCGGTTGGGTCGCAAGGGAATACTCGATGTGGTATCCGCTGTTGCCTGCCTGAGTGCTTTTTCGAGGGCCACCATGCCACCTTCTACTACGGCATTATTGCCGATCTTAGCATAATACCGCGGAAGACCGGTGTCTGCGCACATGGGACGCCGATCTTTGATGGCGGCATCGTAATTTTCCAGGATTTTCCCCAAAACATAACGAGAATGCTGGTTTGTTTCTTTTGTCGTCAGCTGTTCTACCTTCTGCTGCACATCTTTTGGGATCTCAATAGCTGCCTGTACGTTCAGTTCCCGTGCAGTCTCCAAGATCGTATCTGTGTTTATCATGATGGCTCCTTTCCATGTCCCTTAGATTGTAATCCGTGGGTTTCATGTTCTTTTTTTGCGTTTGCGGCTCCGCGTCTCTGCGCGAAATCTTACCCTTTACTTTCTTTCCAAAATAGCGCATATCCCCAAGCCTCCACCACCACAGATGGTCAGAAGGCCATAGCGTACGTCCCGTCTTATCATTTCATAGATGAGCGTTGTGAGCCGTATGGAACCTGTTGCCCCTATGGGATGCCCGAGGGAAATTCCCGAGCCATTGACATTTACTTTCTTTTCCAGATCTTCAGCCCCGATCCCCATCAATTTGGCGTCTGCCAAAGCCTGTGCTGCAAAAGCCTCCTGGATCTCTATGAGGTCTATCTGATCGATCTTTAAAGAAGCCTTCTCAAGTGCTTTATTTACAGCCGCCGGTACTGCGGGATAAGTCAAGGTAGGGTCGGCGGCGGCAACGGCAAATGATTTGACATAGGCCATTGGCTCCACCCCGTGTTCTCTGGCTTTCTCAGGGGTTGTCAACACCAGAGCGGCGGCGCCGTCATTTTCACTGGAGGAGTTGCCGGCCGTACAAATGCCGTCCTCGTAGACCGTTCTGAGGCTTGCCAGTTTCTCCAGAGTTGAGTCACGCCGTGGTGTTTCGTCCGTATCCAACAAGATTTTTTCCTTCTTCTTTTTTACCTCAACAGGGACAATTTCCGCGCTGAATTTTCCTGAATCAATGGCGGCAACAGCTCGTTGATGTGAACGAAATGCCCATTTGTCCGCTTCTTCCCGGCTGATCCCTTCATTCCTGGCCGCGGTTTCCGCCCAGGTCATCATTGAATTCAGTTCGCCAAACCTCTCTATGGGCTGATGTCTCGGTCTGCCCCGCTGTATCCTGTCATAAAAGGGGAGTCCCCAGAGCCCAAGGCTGCCATGATGTCGAGGGAAAAACCCCCATTTCGGGTCAACCATGCCGCCTACCCCCCATTTGAGAAATTCACCCGGGATGTAGAATTCGGCACGACTCATACTTTCGACGCCACCTGCAACGATTACATCTGCATCCCTTTCCTTAATTTGCATGGTTGCTGACCAGACGGTTTGCAGTCCGGAACAGCAACGCCTGTCTATGGTGAAACCGGGAACTTCAACGGGCCATCCGGCCTCAAGAAGGGCCAGTCGTGCTGTATTGGGGCATTCCCCGTTTTGAAACGATTGTCCCAGTATTACTTCATCCACTTCATTCGGCTTGAGATTGGCTTTTTTAATCACTTCATTGAGGACAATAGCGCCAAGTTTTTCCACCGGAACATCTTTAAGCATGCCACAATATGCGCCGATAGGTGTTCTAACGGCACTGACAATCACTACTTCTTGCATGGTTTCCTCCGTATACAGATATTTGGTATACTATTTTATTGTTTTGGGTGTCTGAGCTGTTTCCCTGATTTTAAGTGGAAGCAGAGCAGCCCTTTCTAAGGTGGTTCCCAAACCGTTCGTGATTTAGAGCAAAAGCGTAAGTTATTTCACCGTAACTTTAGAAAAGCGGATTTTCACACGAGCGCCGCCTCTGGTTGGGAAAAATAGCCAGTCTGATCGAGAAAGAAACTTCTCACTCTATTTCTTACCGCCCGCTACGCTCAAGACGCAAAGAACGCTAAGATTTAGTTTTTTTACCGAATCGGAACGGACGATTCGATAAAGCAATCAGCCCTTCGGGCATTTCAGGAGAATGGTTAAGTTCACACAAAAAAGATGGGCTGTTTTTTCGAATCGTCCGTTCCGATTCGAAAAAGGCTTTGCGGCCTTCGCGACTTGGCGGTTCAACCCAGTTTCACACGAAGTCATTTCGGCCTGCAATGGTTTTCAGTGAACATTTTTTTCAAGTCTCAGGGAAAAATCTCCCTTTTTAACATGGATACGGGAGGTGTCTTTTTGCTTCGTTAATTCTTGGATCAACGCCATAACAGGTTTATCTCCCCTTGGGTAGTCCCTTTTTATAGGCCCTGCGGAAATGGTCGCCTCCACGTGTTCCACTGGGAACAGAATCCGAAGCAATAGTTCGTCATCGGAGATTCCAGGACGTCCAACCTCTCTTCTCAAGTCCTCAATGGACGGTTGGGGTTGTTCCCAGTTGAGGAGGCCTTTAGCCTCAGGGAGCCCCGTAATTTTATCCAGTACGTTTTGATCCACTGGTGCGGGCGTTTTTCCGTAATGCCCCAGCACGTATCTTATTCCTTCTTCCGTAGCTACCTTATACCTCTCACCCAAGAGGACGTTTAACACAGCCTGGGTACCGACCAGTTGGGAAAATGGTGTAATCATAACGGGATAACCCCATTCTTCGCGTATGACACTAACCTCTTCCAGAACTTCTTCCAGCCGGTGCGCCATCCCCCTTTCTGCAAGCATGAACTCGAGATTGGATATCATGCCGCCGGGGACCTGATGGATGTATTGGAAGGCGTCATATTCAACCGGGGTCCCCATGGGTTTCCCCTCCCTCTTGGCAACATATTTGAAATGAGCAGACATCTCTTTGACGGCTTCCTCGTCTGCCATGGGATTATAACCGAGTCTGCGGAGGTTCATGATCATGTTTTCCGCTGATGGATGGGACGGACCATTGGCCAGAGGCGAGGCACACGTATCTATGATATCGACGCCCAGGGCCACCGAATCAAGACAGCATAAGGGGGCGAGTCCTGTGGTGCAGTGGGAATGCATTTCAAGGGGCAGGTCTCCGATCTGCCCCTTTATTGTGGGTACCAGGGTCTTGGTACGCTCCGGGGTTAAGAGTCCGATGGAATCTTTTATCATCACCGAATCCGGTTTCAAGGTCTTTATCATTTCAGCGGTTTTATGCGCATAAAATTCATCGGTATGGACTGGGCTGAGGGAATAAACCAACGGAACGACGACTTCAATTCCTTCGGCTTTCGCCACCTCAACCGATTTTGAAAGATTACTCCAGTCATGTAACGCATCAAATATCATCAGATGTTTGATCCCATTGGCCGCGCATCGCTCAATCCAGAGCTTGATCACGGCATCGGGGACAATATTGAAACTGGTGAGCGATTTACTCCTGATCAGAGCCCGCAACGGGGTGTTTGGCATGGCTTCCGCAAGAAGTCTTATCCTCTCCCATGGATCTTCGCGAAGATAACGCAGGCAGGCGTCAAAATGCACCGTGCCCATCAATTCCGCAGCCTTGAACCCTGCCCTGTCTATTACGGGGGCAATGGGCAGCATATGGGCTGTTTTCATCCGCGTTGCCCAGAGGCTCTGGTGACCATCCCTCAATGTGGTATCAATGAAACTGATTTTCTTCATCTGACATACTCCTTAATCAAAGACTTTTCTATCCAGCCTGTGTTTATCTTCCCGGTGAGATAGTCAGGGCTTTTCATGATAAAACGGTGAAATGGAATTGTGGTATCCACGCCCGAAACAGTAAAGTTCATAAGAGCCTTCTGCATAGATTGAATGGCCTGATCGCGGTCTTTTCCCCAGGTGATAAGTTTTGCAAGAAGCGAATCATAATATGGGGGAACGAAATATCCGGGATAACAGTGGGAATCAATTCGGACGCCCTCTCTTTCGGGCAGTTCCCATTGGCCAATTCTACCGGGGCAGGGTGCAAAATCCGCATTTGGCGATTCCGCGTTTATCCGGCACTCGATGGCGTGACCGGACCGCTTGACTTCTTCCTGGGTTACGCTGAAGGAATCCCCGGAGGCCACCCTGAACTGTTCTTTGACAAGATCAATGCCGCTGATCATCTCTGTCACGGGGTGCTCCACCTGAATGCGTGTATTCATTTCAAGAAAATAGAATTGACCTTGATCCTGGTCTAACAGGAATTCTATTGTCCCGGCATTTTCGTACCCGATCTGTTTAGCAATTCTGACGGCTGCTTCGCAAAAGGCGTCCCTGAGTTCGGGTGATACAGCAGGTGATGGAGCTTCTTCAACCATTTTCTGATAGCGGCGTTGAAGCGAACAATCCCGCTCAAAAAGATGTATGGCGTTTCCGAATCGATCCCCGATGATCTGGACCTCTATATGCCGTGCATTTGGTATGTAGTGTTCTACATAAATCCTGTCGTCCCCGAATGCGCTCAGAGCTTCGGCGGAAGCCTCGTCAAAGACGGTCTTCAAATCCTCCGGTTGCTCAACGATTTTCATTCCTTTTCCACCGCCACCCGCGGCCGCTTTCAATAAAACAGGATACCCTACGTTTTCCGCGGCTTCTGTCGCCTCTACAAGATCGGATACAAGCTCTGAACCCGGAATAATCGGAATCCCCAGTTTGCCAACCAGCTTTCGTGCGTAAAGCTTATCTCCCATCCGCTTTATATGATCTGCCTTCGGTCCCACAAAAATAAGGCCATGGGTAGTGCACATTTGGGCTAACTGGGGTTGTTCTGCGAGAAATCCGTATCCGGGATGGATGGCATCCGATCCCGTTCCCAGAGCAGCAGCAATGATAGTGTCTACTTTTAAATAGCTCTGCATGGGTGCGGGAGGGCCGATGCAAACGGCCCTGTCGGCCATCTTTGCAGGTAGACTTTCTCTATCCGCTTCAGAGACCGTAACGATGGTTTCTAAGCCGAGTTCCCGGCATGCTCGAATGACACGAACAGCAATCTCGCCTCGGTTGGCCACCAAAACGCGGGAAATGCGTTTCATGAAAGGTCTTCCTCCCCACCCGTTTCGGCCTCTTCGAGTTCTTCCATGAGGAAAAGAGTCTGCTGGTATTCAACCATTTGCCCATTTTCCACCAGGATTTTAGCAATGCGCCCCCGGACGTTTGCTTTGACCGTATTGAAAAGTTTCATGACCTCAATGATACAAACCGAATCTTCTTCGGATACCAGTTGGCCGACCTCCACAAATGGATCCGCTCCCGGCTTTGGTGCACTGTAGAAGGTACCAAGCATTGGGGATTTGATGGCTATTAAACCTTTCCCTTCCTCAACCTGCGGTTGTTGGATAGGAGCCTTTTCTTCTCTTTCCATCGCAGTAGGGGCAACGACAGCCTTTGAATCAGCCGATTCCTCATCGTCAAATTCCAACTTTTCCACTGGACCTGTCTTTTTACTACTTTTGCTTGCAACCAATGTGAGTCCGCCCATTTCCAGGCGTAACTCATCAAAGGTCGATTCTTCCAACATTCTCAGGATCTGAATGACATCATCCTGGTCAATTCCTTCCATAAATGCATCCTCCCTCCATAAGATTAGACGTTTATCCAAAAACCTGCAATTAGCGGTTAGCCGTTAGCTATTAGCCGCACAAAATCAGTGACTTGTGGCCCAATGGGTGAGCGTAAAAAAGTGAGAATTCCAACATGAAAAAAAGTCATTCAAATACTTGATATCTTTAAGCTAACGGCTATGTAAAAGCCAATTGCAGCTTTTAGGTACTACACCGATCCGAAAATAAGCTTTGGTACAATAAGGCTTATGGACGGGATATAGGTAATCAGAATGAGGGCAATCCCGATGATGATCATGATCGGAATGGCCGCCTTCATTACATCATAGAGTGATAGCCCGGACAGAGAACTTCCCACATAGAGGTTGAATCCAACGGGAGGCGTAATTAAGCCTATTTCCAGGTTCATGACAACGACGATGCCCAGGTGTATGAGGTTGATCCCCAAAGCGGCTCCCAAGGAAACAATCAGGGGGGTAAAGATGAGCATAATCGATGCGGGATCCATAAAATCCCCTGCAAAAAAGAGGATCACATTGATCAGAAGGAGAAACATCCAGGCGTTAATGCCCGCATCAAACATGATTTGCGTCAGAAGATCGGGAACCCTGAAAAAAGATAACAAAAAAGCAAATGAATAAGCAAATGCCAGTATAATCAAGATCATTGAAGACATCTCCGCGGAACGCAGGAAAATGTCCGGAAGATGGCTGATTTTCAACTCTTTGTACAGAAAGAACCCCATGGCAAGGCCGATGAAAATGGCGAGGACAGCTGCCTCGGTAGGCGTTACAACACCGCCATAAATGCCACCCAATATCATGATCGGCACGATCAAGGCAGAACCGTTTTGGACGATTTGATTTATTCTTTGCTTTAGAGAGAGAGAGGGCGATTTGGGGTACTTCCTCTTTCGTGAGATAACGTGGACGTAGATCATGAGGAAAATCGTTAACATGATTCCGGGAAGCATGCCGGCTGCAAAGAGTTTTCCTATGGAAACATCGGCCAGAACACCAAAGATGATCATCAATATGCTGGGTGGAATAAGTATGCCTAAAGAACCTGAGCAGGAGATCAAGGCCGTGGCAAATTTTTTATCATAACCTGCCTTCAACATACCCGGAAGGACTATTGTACCGATGGAGACGACCGTTGCCACGCTTGACCCGGAGATGGCCGCAAAAATCGCACAGGACAGGACACCTGCCATTCCGAGACCACCGGTGACACCCGCTGTAAGGGCCTCAGAAAAAACCAGAAGCCGTCTGGCGATCCCCGCCTGCGCCATAATATTGCTGGCCAAGATGAAGAAAGGAACGGCCAGAAGGGCATAACTGTCAAGGGCTGCATAGACGTTTTGCCCTATGAACAGGAGGTCCATATCTGTGAAGATGATCAGATTGATGGTCGTAGAAATGCCAAGAGCAATGGCAATGGGCACCCCGAAAAACATGAGAATGAAAAGGATTGTCATGAGTGAACTTATAAGAACAATCGGATTTTCCATGAATCAGACTACCTCAAACGAACCTCTGGTTTTAAAGTGTTTGGAAAAAGTTGCGATTAGTTTTTAGCTATCAGCCTTTAGCTTGAAAATCCTAATCGTTTGCATGGCTTTTTGCTTTAAAAGGCCTTTCATTTTTTGATGCGCTACTGTAGCATTTTAACTGACTGATATTGTGACGCTAATTGCTAAAGGCTAACCGCTAATTGCAGCTTTTAAGTGTTTACTAAATATGTTCTTTCTTGAATGGCTCGAATTCGGCTTTGTCTTTATGACAAGACTCCCAAAAGAGTTCTGAATAATGGAAAGCCATGAAAAGAAAGGCCACAGGCATATAAGAGATCATCATCCAAATGGGGATTTCAGTGATGATGGAAAGCTGTCCCATCTCTCTAAAATACATGACAAATTGATAAGTGAGATAGGACATGAAGAGGAAGAGACCAGCCCCGCAGAGTTTGGTGAAGATATCTGAGAATTTCTGGAATGTAGGGGGCAGGAGTTTCACGATGACATCTACCCCGATATGTACCCCGTTTCGAATACCTGTGCTGGCTCCCAGCAGTGTCATACTGATAAAGGCAAGCACGACGATTTCAGGAACCCATGCGAAGCCTGCGTTAAAAAAATATCTTAAAATGACTTGAATAAAGCTGATGGTCACCGTAAAGGCAAGGAGTATAATAGTGGCCCATTTTTCAAACACGTAAATAGCTCTACCTATTTTCATCTGTCAACTCGGCAAAAATTTTGGATCATGTCGGATTAATGTAATGTTTATCAGTTGTCAAATACACCATACTCAGATTCGAGGTTTCACGTGTCAGGTGTCAGAGAAAAATCTGGTTGCGTTCAGACTATTCAACTTAATAACTAATACTTATGTTTGTAAGGATCAGAAAATAGGAAGAAGGTACTGACACCTGACACCTGACACCCCAGTTCCGGAAAAAAGGATTTTTCACGTTAATCCACGATGAACCTGATTTTTCCGATCAGGCCGAAAGGCCTGATCGGAAGGAAATACGAGCGCTCTTTATTTGGTACGGGTGGCCTCAACGGCGTCGAAAAATTTCTGTGGTATTTTCTTTCCGAATTTTTCCTGTACCGGTTTGGTCTTTTCCTTGAGTGCGGCCCTCTCTTTTTCATTCAACCATTTGAACTGGAGTACAGGTCGCTCGGACATCATGATCCACGGCATTTTGTATTCAATATTTTCCTGAACGTCGTGTTCAAATTTGGTTACTTCCGCGAAGGTGTCATCAAAGACTTTTTTGAGGTCGTCAGGCAGACCATTATAAAATTTGGGGTTGACGATGATGGCTGCAAAGAGGAGACTGTGCCTCGAGATGGTGATGAAATCCCCGGTTTCGTGCCATTTAACGGCCTGGATGACGGCAAGAGGGCACTCGGCCCCGTCGACGGTCTTCAGCTGAAGCGCATTGTAGGTTTCCATGTAGGGGATCGGCTGCGCGCTGGCGCCCAGTGCTTCCATCTGGGCGGCCACAATTTTCGACGGTCTGATTCGCAGTTTCACTCCCACAAAGTCCTCGGGCGCGGCAAGAAATCCCTTGCTGCAGACAAAATTCTGAAAACCGTATGGCCAGAGTCCCATGAGTTTATACCCTTTTTTGAGATAGAGGGGCTCAAAGAGTTCTTTCCCGGCGGTATCCATGAAGCGGTAAACATGGTTCATGTCACTGAAAATAAAAGGGAACTCCATCAGAAATGTCTCTGGGATCTCTCCGCCCAGCCTGCCACCGCTCACTTCGGCCATCTGAATGACGTTAGACCTGAGGGCTGCATATTGAGTGGGGCCATCTTTATAAAGAGATGCTCCCCAGTAGATTTCCACGTTGAATCTTCCTTTGGAGTTTTCTTCCAGCTTTTCACCAAGATATGCGATAGCCTGGCTGAGCGGGTGCATGCTTGGAGGTGATTTGGGTCCTGCATAGTTGAATTTAATCAGGATTGGTTTTTCGGCCAAGGCGTTGGAATGGAGCAATATTATCCCGCTAAAGAAAATCAAAGTAACCAATAAAGACAATAAACCTATCTTTTTTTTCATCATGATGGGTCCCCTCCCTTGAAATAAAGTGGAAATTGGCGACTTGAACCTGGACCTTTTCCTGGTCAGATCCACCCTTTTTTTTATCACCTCCTTTTAAATGATCTCTTCGTCCTGCAACCTGAGCAATTCCTCTTTCGAAATCCCCAACAGACCTGTATAAATTTCTTCGTTGTGTTGGCCGGGATAAGGGGCTGATTCCGTGAGTCCGGCATCAGACTCGGTGAAATGGATGGGAAATCCAGCGGTCTTTATGCCGGTCTTACCGCTTTTGGGATGAACCAATTCCTGAATCATTCCCCTGGATTTCAGTTGAGGGTCATCGAGAACATCTTGGATCTCGAGCACTGCATCACATACTACCCTTTTTTCTCGCAGGCGTTCCAGAGCCTCCTCAACGGTTAAGCTCTTCAGCCAGTCGAGCACAATCCTTTCTATTACATCAGAATTTTTTGAACGGCCTTCCTGGTTCTGGAATCGAGGATCTTCCTTCAGGTCTTCTCTTCCAACGGCGTCCACAAAAGCTTCCCATTGAACATTATTGGCCACGCAAATAAGGACATATCCATCCCTGGCCTGATAGGCGTTCCATGGGGCCAGTCTGGGATTCCTGTTCCCCGTTCGCATGGGGATCCCCTGCTCAAGATGAAAGTCAAGCGCTTCATCCATGATCATGGAAAAACAGCAGTCTTGCATGGATATATCTATCCTTTCTCCTTTGCCTGTTTTTTCACGGGAGTAGAGGGCGGCCAGAATGCCGGAAAGGCCGTACATGGCAGGTATCATATCTCCCACCCAGGCACCACAGCGTGTGGGAGGGCCATCGGGAAAACCGGTAACTCCCATGATCCCGCTGGTTCCCTGGATCGTAAGATCGAAGGCCGTTCGCTCCCTGTACGGCCCATCTTGCCCATAGCCCGAAATAGAACAGTAGATGATCCGCGGATTGATCTCTTTGAGCCTTTCATAGCTAAAACCCAATCGTTCCATACTGCCCGGCGCGAAGTTTTCCACGACCACATCTCCTTTTTCCACCAGACGTTCAAGAATTTTCTTCCCTTTCTCATTTCTCATGTTTAAAGAAATACTTTTTTTCCCTCGATTTCGTTTTAAGTAAAGCAGAGACATATCGACATCACTCCGACTGCGGTATCCCACACCATCCGGGCCGGCAAATGGCGGATTCCAGCGGCATGGATCACCGATTTTTGGCCGTTCAATTTTAATCACTTCCGCACCCATGGCAGCCAGATTCATACTCACAAAAGGTCCCGATAGATACGCCGTCAAGTCTATGACTGTTACACCTTCTAAATGTTTTTCCATCAGACCCTCCCGTTAGAAAAAGGTTCTAATTCACGAACGGCGCAATAGCCCTTTCGCTACTTGGACCCTCACTTTTAAATCCGTTCCTCGATTTTTATGTGCCCTGCAAGTAAAAATTGGGTTGAATTTAGTTTTCAGTGCTTATTATTCCAGATGTGTAATGTTAGAGCCTAACTGTATTCTATCTTTCTTAATATAAAAATAATGCTTTAATGGTTTTATTGATAGATAAATTGGCTAAACTATAACGTGAAGCAATATCCGTACCATCATTTAATGGAAGTGTAACCGTTTGAATTAACCAACAAAAGACTTGTGCATGAAATGAAAAGGGATACAATGCCCAGACTTTCCGCCCACTTTTGGGCTCAAGTGCCGGATATTTGGCTTTTTATCTCGAATGAAAAAGGTCTATAAGAGAGCAAAATCGAGTAACACGCAAATGCCTGTCAAATAAAGGTGAATGGAATTCATTCACGGGTATTGGTTTTAGCTCCTTGTTCTCGGCTACCATTTCGAGAAAAGGCTCTGCATGAAATCAACCCTCAATTGCCATGATGAAATTCCTGGAAATGAGGCTATGAAAAAATGATGGTATTAATGGATGGAAATGCCGAGCTTTTTGATCCTGTATTGAAGGGTGGATCTTGCCATTCCCAACAAACTGGCAGCACCGTTCTTTCCTCCAACAGCCCCACCGCATACGGCAAGGGCATTTTCAATATGTCTCTTCTCCATTTCAGCCCGTGTCAGGAATTGCTCTTCCTGGTTGCTTTCTTCCTCCGATTCTAGGGAATGAAGGAGATGCCGAATATGGGTTTCCGTAATGGTGTGGCCCCCGCGCTGGATCATGATCCTTTCAACAACATTCTGTAATTCCCGCACATTCCCGGGCCAGCGGTATTTACATAGTTCATCGATGGCGCCAGGGGAATAGCTCGCCTCAGGTTTCTGCATTTTTTCGGCAAAACGGGTTGTAAAGCACCTGAGCAGGAGGGGGATGTCTTCCACATGTTCTCGAATGGGAGGAAGCCTAATATGTATTGTGTTAAGCCGATAATACAGATCGCGACGAAATTTCTGTTCTTTCATCTTCTCTTTCAATTCCTGATTGGTAGCTGAAATAACCCTGAAGTCAACGGAAATCGGTTTGCTCTCCCCAACCCGTTCGAAACTCTTATCCTCAAGTACCTGAAGAAGTTTTGCCTGGCTCTGCAAGGGAAGTTCTCCGATTTCGTCAAGGAAGACCGTGCCCCCGTCTGCCATTTCAAATCTGCCCGTTCTTTTGGCGCCGGCTCCAGTGAACGAACCTTTCGCGTGGCCGAATAATTCGCTCTCAATAAGGGTTGGGGCCAGTGCGGCACAGTTCACTTTGACAAATAACTGTTCTCTCCGATAACTGAGTTTATGTATATGCCGGGCGATGTGGTCCTTTCCCGTGCCTGTTTCGCCGGTAATGAGAACAGATGTGTCTGAATTGGCCACAAGGTCCACGTCATTCATGATGTCAGTCATGAGATCGCTGATGAAATAGAAATTTTGATCCAGTCGATCCATCTTCCTCAAAACATAACTTTTCTGCTGCTGAAGCTTTTCGTTGTTCTTTTTCAATTTCTCATAAGAGAGCATATTGTCCACGGCGATGGTAATCTGGACGGACATATCTTCCAAGAAAGACAGCATTTCCTTCATTTTGGCCGGCCGCTTTTTGAATGCCACATGAAAGGAACCTAAGAAATTATCCCGTATAATAAGGGGAAATGCCATGGTGCATATCAGGCCTTCGGCCAACATTGTATCTGCAGTGGCCAATCTGGGTGGTTTAGAAAGGTCCTTGATGATAACAGGTTTCCGGGATTGAATAACGAGGTTGGCAACGGACTCTTTGGGCAAGGGACGGCTGGTTTTGCATGTAATTCCACCAGGGCGGATGCCCTCTGCCGTTGCAAAATAACTTAGAGATTTGGTATCGGGATCATATAAATTAATACTGCAACGATCATAATGAAAAATCTTCTTGATTTCGGAGGCAATGGCACTGAAAAGGCTTTCTCTCGTGCGCTTACGGATGATCGTGTTGTTCAACTTTAACAGCAACTCATACTCTGGCGTCGATCTCCAGGGCATCGCATCCTCCTCTTTTTTCTCCCGATGATTCTAAGATATTGTAGGACGTGAATGTTTTTGTTGAGCCCAAAATTGGGCAGTACTGTCCAATCTTGATCATTCCGGGCGATTTCGCCGGACCTGCAGCCGCTGTTATCTGACCAGAAAATGAAAAAACCGGGTTCAGAGAGTGTGGAGATGAAAAAAATCAGCGAAGAGCCTTTATAACAGCTTTCATGAATACGGGAAGATCGTCTGGGGTCCGACTTGTAATCAGTTTGCCATCTATTACAACTTCCTGGTCTACCCAGCTGGCTCCTGCATGAATCATGTCGTCTTTGATGGCAGAGCATGATGTGACTGTTTTTCCTTTTAAGATTCCGGCAGAGGCAAGCACCCAGCCGGCATGACAAATGGCTGCAACCATTTTTCCCGATTCAGAAAGATCTTTAATTAACTGCACCATTTTCGGGTAACGACGCATGAAATCCGGCGCGTATCCCCCCGGAATCACAACACCGTCGAAATCGGCGGCTGAAATGCTGTCTGCAATGACATCCGGTTTCACTTCAGTTCCCGATTTCCCTGTATAGGAAAGAGCGCTTCCGGACCCAACCACAACAACTTCTGCGCCTGCTTCTTTTAAACGATAATAAGGATACCAGAATTCCTGGGTGTTAAACATTTGCTCAACGAGAACTGCAATCTTCTTATCTTCCATGACCATAAATGCCTCCTTTTTTTATAATGATTGTCCAATAATTGAATGAATATCATTCAATGCTGCTGGAAACAAACTTTCTTGTCAAGCCCAAAATTGGGCAATTTGCTCCAACATGGTTCAATTGTATCCTATTCAATTGTTTTGGCTGGTGATTTTCGTGATATTCAACTTTGGTCCTAGATAAGTTTATAGAGGGAGCAGTTGTCAGGGAAAGAATTATTATGATATTGGAAATAGGAATACGGTGCTTGTATGGCTTATGGCATATACTTTGCATTGTGAAACGCGAGGGCGAAGAGAATAATTTACCGCCAATGTGACAGGCTATGGCAGGCGGGTGGGAACGAGAAAGCATCCAATTACCCCGCTAAATACGGGATCTTCGACAAGTTTCAAATTTTCAGTTTTTAATTTCCAATTTCGAAACGAAGTTTCACACGAAAGGCAGGATAATATGATCCTTAATGAAACACTTCTCCCATCGAGGCTGAGTCATAGAAGTCAAATGTGGGATGCAACCGGAATGTGGGCCTGGATACTCCATCGAATTACCGGTCTTGGTCTTGTATTCTATATTTTGTTACACACAATCCTCATGAGCGTCTCTCTTTTGTCAGGAAAAGAGAGTTTTGACGCCACGCTCGCAGTACTCATGGGCAATCCTGTTTTCGAATTCCTGGATACCCTGTTGGTTGGAGCGGTGCTTTACCATGGTTTCAACGGTATTCGAATATTGCTGTTTGATATGGGAATCGGTATATCGGTCGAGAGCCAGAAAAAGCTTTTTGGGATATTCATGGGTGTAGCGGCCATTCTGTGGGTTTGGTCCATTGCCCTAAAATTCAGCGGATAAGAGGAGCCAACACATGCATGCCTGGACTTGGTTTTTACAAAGGATCAGCGCTGTTATCCTTTTCATTGCCTTAGGACTTCACATAGGATTTCTTCATTTCTCTCATGTGGGCGAACCTCTCAATTATGCAGACATCATGGTTCGTCTAAAGACGCCCGTTCTCATCATATTTGATATCCTGCTGCTGATCTTTGGCCTTTATCATGCCTTGTACGGACTATACTCTGTTTTCTTAGACTTCGATTCCGGAAAAAAAGAAAGAATTGTTGTGCTCGGACTCCTTGTGGCGATGGGACTGAGTTTTTTCGGCTTTGGGGTTTTCGGCCTCCTGTACGTTATCCGTTAGTTTTAGATTGTTCCCCGGGACCGGGTTTTTCTTGGAGATAAAAAATGTCAGATCCACTACAAGTCAAAGTCTTCCGTTTCAACCCTGAAAGTGACGTTGCTCCTGCATTCGATCATTTCGAAGTGCCTGTTTTTGACAATATGGCCATTCTGGATGTGGCCATGCATATTCAAAACTATATGGACAGGTCCCTTTCCTTCAGGTTTTCCTGCCGGATTGGTATGTGTGGCTCGTGTGCAGTATACGTCAATGGAAGAGCACGGTTGGCCTGCAGGACTCAGGTATCTGCTCTAAAAACAAAAAACATAACCATTATGCCCTTACCCAATTTCCCTATCATTCGTGATCTGGTCGTCGATATGGAACCGTTTTTTGAGAAATGGAAAAAAATTAAACCTTATTATCTTCCAAAAAAAGAGATTACGGACCCGGCCGTGATCCGGCCTGATTCAAATGAGCGGGAATTTATCGATGACATGCTGGACTGTATCAGTTGCGGTTGCTGCTATTCCGCTTGCTCCATGGTCGCGACCAATAAGGAATATCTCGGGCCGGCTGCCCTTAATCGGGCTTACACCCTGATCGCGGACAAGCGGGACGCCATAAGAGTTGAACGATTAAAGGCTGTGGATCAATCCTACGGGGTCTGGCGGTGTCACACCCAGTTCAATTGTGCGGAAGTCTGCCCCAAAGACATCGTTCCTACCCGGTCTATTCAGAACTTGAAGCGGCGGTGTGTGTTAAAAAAATTCGGTATATTCAAATAAAAGAACCCGAAGAAGGAGTGAATACATTGTGGAAGTCATAAAGGCCGACATACTGATCCTTGGCAGTGGCGGCGCAGGACTGTTTGCCGCAATTCATGCATATGACAACAACCCCCGCCTCAAGATTATTATGGCCAACAAGGGATTGATCGGGAAGAGCGGGTGCAGCAGGATGGTCCAGGGTGGTCTGAATGTCGTTCTGGATGAAAAAGACTCTTTGGAAAAGCATTTCAAAGACACCCTCAAAGGCGGAGGCTTTATCAATAATCAGGAACTGGCCTGGACGCTGGTGAGTGAGGCCCCCAAGACGGTCCATGAACTGGAGGTCAAGGTTGGGTGTTTTTTTGATCGGGCTGAAAACGGAAAAATTCATCAGAAACCTTTTGCAGGCCAGTCCTTTGATCGAACGGTCCATGTTGCTGATCTGACAGGGATCCAGATCGTCAGCCGATTGACCGACCAGATATTTGCTCGTGATATAACCGTCTTTGAAGAGACCAGGGGTCTCGATTTGTTGCGTTCAAAAGATGGCGAACGGGTCGTGGGGGCGGTACTCTCCAATATCAGAACCGGGGAAATTTTTGTCGTGAATGCGAAGGTTACAATCATTGCCACGGGCGGCTCTGCTTCCATGTACAAGATTTCCGCCCCGTCATTTGACAAAACCGGTGACGGCATGGCCATCTGTTTCAGGGCTGGAGCTGAATTTGTCGACATGGAAATGGTCCAGTTTCATCCCACCGGCCTGGTCGCAGGAAAATCCCGTTTGAACGGCAGCCTCCTTGAAGAAGGTCTCAGGGGTTCCGGGGCCAGGCTGTATAATGGTCTTGGCGAAAGGTTTATGGAACGATACGATCCTGAACGCTTGGAAAGATCAACCCGGGATCGAGTGGCTCGGTCCAGTTTCATGGAGATCATGGCAGGACGGGGGACGGAAAACGAAGCCGTTTATCTTGATGGGAGCCATCTGGGAGCCGAATTTATTGAGAAAAAATTTCCCGGTATGGTTGAGCGGGTCAAAGATATTGGGAAAGATCTGGCCAGGGAAAAGGTAGAGGTGACCCCCACGGCACATTATCAGATGGGTGGCGTCAGGATAGACAGCGATTGTCAGTGTAATTTGAAGGGTTTGCTGGTGTGTGGCGAAGATGCGGGCGGGACCCATGGAGCCAACAGGCTTGGCGGGAACGGTATTTGTGAGTCAACGGTATACGGCCGGAGGGCCGGAGACGTGGCTGCCGCCCTGGCTCTAAAAGAAGACATACACCCCCATCAGGAAAATGAGGCTGAGAAGATAAGAATGCGTTGGCTTAAGCCTTTTCTAAAAGGCTCGGGAGAGAACGTCTATGCCATTCGAGATGAGATTGAGAGTCTTATGTGGGAAAAGGCTGGCCTGGTCCGAAATGGCGACAAACTGAAAGAGGCTGCGATTCGATTAGATGAACTCTTGGAAAAGATAGACGGCGCCTATGTGACAGACAGGTATCGAGCTCAATACAATATGGAATGGAACAACATCATCGATGTGACCAACCTGATTACCGTTTGCAGGATGGTCGTACATTCGGCCCGCTGCAGAGAGGAAAGCCGGGGTGCCCATTACAGGGATGATTTTCCGGCGACCGATAACAAAGAATGGCTAAAGAATATCTATCAAAAAAAAGGAGAGGGATTTCAGCTGGAGTTGACGCAAAAACCTGTTGTCCTGAATCGCTTTCAGAGGGAAGAAATAGAAGACCGATTTTTTGAAAAAGTCAAGGCGTCATGATTCAAGGTGGATTTTCCTTCATAAAACATGATAATCACCGATAACTATGATATGAAAATACCTCAAAAGTTGCCAGACACAATCCCATCATCCAATATGGCAAAGTGCCCGTAAGAGTTCCATTCCAAACGCCAGATCAAATTCGACTTGGACAGAAAGACATCATCTAGAGTATAATAGAATTTGGGTGTTGGAAATACAATAAAGTACTATTTGGAAACGTCGGGATCGACTTTGCGGAGATGATTTCATGGAACCGCTGAAAGCTCCTACAGAATTTGCACCAGCCGAACGCGCTTCGGATGATGACATTCAGCGACAGCGTCGTTTTTTTCAAGGTGCCCCGCTGATGACTCAAATGCTTGATGCCGTACCGGATATTCTGACCGTACTGAATCGGGAGCGGCAGATCGTGTATGCGAACCGAAGCTCATATCATACGCTACGTATTAAACCTGAAGATACTGATGGCATTTTCGGTTGTCGGCCCGGAGAAGTCTTTAAATGCATGCACGCGTATGAATCGGGAGGTGGTTGTGGAACCACTGCGTCTTGCAGTACCTGCGGCGCAGTAAAAGCAATTCTTTCGAGTCAGGAAAACAAAGCAGATGTACAGGAATGCCGCATTGTTCAGGATCAGACGGGAGATGCTCTGGACCTGCGCATTTGGGCAGAACCGCTGGTTTTGGGAAATGAGTTGTTTACGGTTTTGACCGTGGCGGATATCAGTCACGAGAAACGGCGTGAAGCCTTGGAACGCATTTTCTTTCACGATATCTTAAACACAGCGGGGGGGTTGAAGGGCTCAGCTGAGCTGATTCGCGATGCCAGTGTAGAAGAACGGAATGAATTTCATGATATCCTTCTGCGGCTTTCGAATGATTTGATTGAGGAAATTCAGGCCCAGCGACAACTGGCGGCTGCAGAAAACGAAGAACTGGCCGCACATCCGAGCGCCTTTAATACAGTTGATATTTTGAAAGAAATCGCTGATCTATATTTCGGACATGAAGTGACTCGCGGCCGCCACATTCGAATCGCGGATGATGCTTATGAGGGGACCCTGGTAACAGATCGCGGGCTGCTTCGGCGCGTTATCGGAAATATGACAAAGAACGCTCTGGAGGCGTCAAAGCTCGGCGAAACCGTGACGCTGGGTTGTGATGGGGTCGATCAGGGAGCGGCATTTTGGGTGCACAATCCGGGATTCATTCCACTGGACATTCAATTGCAGATCTTTCAACGTTCGTTTTCCACCAAAGGTTCAGGACGAGGGTTAGGCACATACAGCATCAAGCTGCTAACCGAACGGTACTTGAAAGGTCGCGTTTCGTTCGGCACTTCATCCGACCAGGGCACGATTTTCAGAGCAGTTTGCCCCGGTTTGCCTTTGGAAGAAATACCCATACCCGAAAGCACGCCAATATCGCCAAAAAAAGAACCGCATACTCTGCACATTTTGATTGCTGAAGACAATCCTGTAAATCAGAAAATAATGAGCCGATTGATTGAGAGACAGGGGCATAGGGTCTCCGTTGCTGACAATGGAAAATCCGCACTGGAGGCTTTGGCACGTGAACCATTTGATCTGGTGTTGATGGATTGCCAAATGCCCGAAATGGACGGTTTTGAGGCCACGCAGGCGATTCGAAAATCCGATTCGACGTACAACTCAAACATTCCCATTGTGGCGATGACTGGTCATACAGGCAACGAGGGTCGTGAAGCTTGTTTGGCGGCCGGGATGAATGATCACGTTCCCAAACCGGTAGGGAAAGAGGTACTGGCTGCAGTGTTGACTCGATGGACGTGAGGAAGGTTGTAGAATAAAATCATCCGTGTGCCTTTTCAGGATTCCAAAGATGAGGTTGTCGTCAATCCTGTCGCAGCCGGATACGCCGGGGAAACGGTTGCCGGAGGATCATTTTTATAGGCATGCTCATCAAGAAGAAAAAAATAGGACACGTTGGTTCTAAAACGATTTAAATGTATCCCTCTACCTCCGGTAGTTCTTCAGAAACGGCTAATCGATTGACAGCAGAAGTGGTTATGCCAAGAAAACGCGCAACATCCGCACCGGAGTACCCCATCTTCTTTACCGCTATCTGACTGAAAATTCTGCGGGACTTCACCACCTGCCTCTTTCTTAACCCAGACCGTAGCTGTGCCACGTCTACCCCTTCTCCTTCAGATACCTTCAGTGCCAAGGAAGGCAAATCGGATATCTTCGAGGTTAACCTCAAGGTCTCTTTCGCTTTCCCCTCCGCATCGGCAATCACATTGTTTACAAAGTCACTGCTTCCCAGTATACGTTCGTCTGAAAAAAGTTTGCTCCCGACTCTCCTTAGGGAAAGAACCTGTGACCAGCCCCCAAGACTGCGAATAAGACCTCCTCCCACCAGTTCCGGTCTGCTGCCTGTCTCAACTCCTTCTCCAACAAAACACTCATATTTTTCAATCGCGCCTTTTCGTCTCTTTCCGAAATAAGCGAGCACCGTTTCTGTATCTTGCCATTCCCGATTGACCCTGCCATTAATAGCAGAATGACCACACCATTGATATCCCTGTAATTCGTCTAAACTTTTAACCAAACCGGCTCTTAACGGGTTCAGGTGAATATAGCGGGTCAACTCCAATAAATAGGGATCATCCTCACATATAATGGACTTGTATCGGTTCTGAAAAAGATGACCGTATCGTTTATGTCTGCGGTTATAATTAACCACATATCCTGTCAAAAGCTTCCGCATGCTATTGGACAGCAGTTGGTTCCCTGTTCTGATGAGCAGATGAAAATGATTGCCCATAAGAGCCCAGGCATAGACCTGCAGCGCATTTATTTTACAAAGATCGGCAAGACGTTCTAAAAAATCATCCCGATCCTTTCTATTTCGAAATATCTTTATCCTATCAATGCCCCGACCCATAACATGATGTAAAGCACCGGGTGCATCGAGTCTTGGCTGTCTTGGCATAAAGGAATTCTATCTCCTTTATAATAAACTGTCAAGTTGTTTTGGAACCAACGTCCCCATTTCCACGCGTCACCTTTCTTAAAGGCCAGTTTTTGCCCGGTAACATCGGATGGATGCCCCCAACAGCGAAGATGCAGTGTCTCGGGATCAAGGTGTTCCAGCCCAACATAAATGTCCGTTTCCGCTTGAACAGGATCAACACGGACCGCGATATTTTCAGCGATATCCCCAAACTTCACCATCCGCCAGCCGGGTTTCAGGGCTTGCATCCTCATTCTTCAATCCCCTCCAACAGGGCCGCGATATCTTCAGGTCGCGGCAGTTGTCCCTTCAATTCCTTCGGCAGGGTTCTGGTGATTGTATAGGTTGCAACACCGATGGGTTTGCGGGCATCGTGCAGGGCATACTCAACAATGGTGCGGCTCTTTTCCTTGCAGAGGATGATACCGATGGAGGGGTTCTCATCGTCCTGCCGGACCTGCCGATCCAGGGCCGTCAGATAAAATTGCATTTTGCCGACGAACTCCGGCTGGAATTCGCCGATTTTGAGCTCGATAGCGACAAGGCAATGCAACCGACGATGAAACAACAGCAGGTCGATGAAATATTCCTTCTGATCCACTTCCAGCCGATACTGGCTCCCCATGAAGGCGAACATGCCGCCCATTGCACGCAGAAAGTCTTCGATTTTGGCAATCAGCGCCCGTTCCAGCTCCCGCTCGCTGTGTTTTTCCCCCAGTTCCAGAAAATCAAAGGTGTACTCATCTTTCACCGCCAGCTTGGCCTGGGCGCGCAGCTCCGGCGTCAGCGCCTGGTCGAAATTGGTCTGGCCGAGTAGGGATTTTTCGTAGCTCTGATTGTCGATTTGGTGGATCAGCACATTCTTCGACCAGCCGAACTTGCGGGTCATGCGGATGTAGAATTCGCGCTCCAGTGCGTCTTTACAGCGCTGGAAAATCACCAGGTTATGAGTCCAACCGATTTGTGCAACCAGTGGTTGCACTCGCTCGTCGTTGCGGTAGAGCAGGTAAAACTCCCGCATGTAAAAAACATTACGCCGGGAAAAACCGCTGATTCCAGGAAACTCGGCCCGTAGATCATTGGACAACTGCTCAGCGATGGCGGAGCCATGCTCGGCATCCGTCTGCCGCTCCACGATCATCCGCCCAATGTCCCAATAGAGCCCGACTAACTCGTTATTGACCACTTTCAGTGCGGTGTACTGCGCCGAACGAACGCGCTCTTTCACCTCGGCGAGAAGGTGTGCGTAGTCTGGGCCAGGATTGTTTTTTTTCAGTCCACTCATTTCGAACCTCCGGATCTAACCTTTGAATCCACGGCAATCCGCGTCATCCGCGGAACATCTTTTTCCAGCATTTCAAATAGCCCATCCATGGATTTCCGCAAAGCCATAGAACTCTCCTGCCAGTTCGCAATGGCCTGCTTCAGGTTCGTTTTTCCATAAGGGGCCTGGCTCTCCGCCACGCTTCCATTTGTTGCCGTTTGAACCTGCACATAGAGGGGTATGCTGAGGTTGCTGCCTTTCTCCGCAATCTCATCATCACTGACCACCCGGGCAAAACCTTCCTCATCACCGAAGGTTCGGTAGGCAGCGACAATCCGCTGGATGTGATCGTCGGTGAGGAAGCTCTGCGCCCGTTCGCGGGTCACCTCGTTTACGGCATTAATGAATAGGATTTTGTTACGCCGTTCCCAAGGCTTACTCATGCGGCAAATAAGCACACAGGCTTCCATGGGGGAATTGTAGAAGAGGTTCGGTCCCAAACCCAACACGCACTCCACTACATCGTGTATAATGAGCTTTTCCCGCATGGCAGCCTCTTCGTTGCGAAAAAGCACCCCGTGAGGGAAGAGGATGGCGCAGCGTCCCCGGTTCCGATCCATGCTGCGGATGATATGCTGCCAGAAGGCGTAGTCGGCGCGGCCCTGGGGTGGCGTCCCGTACATATTCCGTCCCCAGGGATCGGAGGACCAGGCATTCCGGTCCCACTGTTTGATGGAGTACGGCGGATTGGCCAGGACCACATCGAACCGCATGAGCCGGTCGCCTTCGACAAAGGCGGGATGGGCCAGGGTATCACCCCGGACGATTTTGAAATCTTCAATGCCGTGAAGGAACAGATTCATGCGACCGATGGCGGAGGTCAACAGGTTCCGCTCCTGGCCGAAGAGTTTCAGGTTGCGCCACTCTTTCTCGTTGCGTTTCAGGTGCGTCACGGCGGAGAGCAGCATGCCGGCCGAACCACAAGTGGGATCGTAGATGGATTCGCCGGGTGTAGGCTCAAGCATTTCCGTCATCAAATGCACCACGGTGCGGTTGGTATAGAATTCAGCGGCGGTGTGGCCGGAGTCGTCTGCGAATTTCTTGATCAGAAATTCATAGCCCACCCCCAGTTCATCTTCCGGGCAATTGGCAAGGGAAAGCGTCTGGGAACTGAAATGTTCAATCAGTTCCCGCAGCATGGCATCGGGCAACCGGTCCCGGTTGGTCCATTGGGCATCCCCGAAAACACCGTAAAGGGTATCGGGATTGGCCGTTTCGATATCCCGAAGGGCATCCTGGATAATCTTTCCCACATTTTTGACTTTGCTGCGCGTAACCTTCCAGTGGGCGCCTTTAGGGATCTGAAAACGATGCTGCTCCGGGAGTTCCGCATAGGCTTCGTCTCCATCGGAAAGGGCAAGTGCTTCGGCGCGTTCCTCATCATAAACGTCGCACAGGCGCTTATAAAAGAGCAGGGGGAAAATGAACTGCTTGTAATCGCCGGCATCGATGGTGCCACGCAGGAGGGTGGCAGCCCCCCAAAGGTAGGATTCCAGCGCTGATTGAGAAATATGGGTCATGTTCGGATCACCGGCTTAAACCAAAGGATGGCCGACACAAATTGCTCTTGTTCCAGGTGCAACATCCAAATGCTCTCTGAAACTGCCGAATGAGGTATCGTTCCTCTTTGAGTCGGGTGATGATGGAGTTAAGACTTGCATGGTCCGGCTTCTGAGCGTCTTTCATGTTAGGAATCCCTCTCTTTTCAACAGTGCCTTCAGCCGGTCTTCAGCGGCATAGGCGGCATTAAGTGAATTTTTCAGATTGTTAATAGCCTCTTCCACTGTAATGGTTTCTCCCTCGATAACCGGTTCCACATATCGCGGAATATTGAGGTTGAAATCGTTTTCGCGGATCTCATCCAATGGAACAACCCGGGCTGCGCCTTCCACGTTCTTGTAATCGACATACCAGTTATGGATTTGATGCACATGTTCGGGAAGAAGTTCGTTCTGGGCGCGGCCTTTCTTAAATTCAGCGGATGCATTGATGAACAGAATTTTTTTCCTACATGATGGATCTTTCTTCTCTCTGAATACAAGAATACAGGCGGCTAATCCGGTCCCGTAAAACAGGTTCGGACCCAAACCGATGATAGTATCGAGGATGTCCATCTCAAGAATTTTACGCCTAATCTTTCCTTCCTTTGCCATACGGAACAGCACACCGTGGGGTAGGACCACCGCCATGCGACCGGTCCCCGGGGCCATGGATTTGATCATGTGCTGAACCCAGGCAAAGTCTCCGCTTTTGGCCGGTGGAAGGCCTGCAAAATTTCTGCCGTAAGGATCGTTGATCCAGGTTTCCCCACCCCATTTCTAAAGCGAAAAAGGGGGATTGGCAATCACACAGTCAAACGTAGCCAGACTGTCACCGGTATAATAGGCGGGCTGGCGCAATGTGTCCCCTCTTTGAATGTGAAAATCTTCAGATCCGTGTAGAAAAAGATTCATGCGGGCGATGCCGGATGTGGTGAGATTCTTCTCCTGCCCGTAGAGTTTTCCCAGCATGAGGTTTTCATTGCCACCGGTTTCCCGAACATGGTGAAGCGACTCAAGCAACATGCCGCCCGTGCCGCAGGCCGGATCATAAATGGTGTCCCCGGCCTTTGGGGCCAGAATCTTTACCATTAGCGAGACCACGGAACGGGGTGTGTAAAATTCTCCCGCTTTCTTGTTGGTGAGATCAGCGAATTTTTTGATCAGATACTCGTATGCCTGCCCCAGGATGTCGACTTGGCACCGGTCATTGGTGAGCACATGGGTGGAAAAATGCTCAATCAGGTCCTTCAGTAATTTGTCGGACAATCGATTTTTGTTGGTCCACTGTGCATCCCCAAAAATGCCGTGAAGCGTATCCGGGTTGGCCTGCCCGATGCGGCGCATGGCCTTTTGGAGTGCGTGTCCCAGATTGGAAACTTTTTCACGGACCTCGTACCAACGGCACCCTTCAGGGATCTGAAACCGATGGTTTTCCGGGAACTGAGCGTATTCCATATCACCATCCGAGTCTTTCAGCGCTGCTGCGGTTTCCTCGTCATAGGCATCGGAGATCCGTTTGAAAAAGAGAAACGGGAAAATATAGGTCTTGAAATCCGCCGCATCCACCGGACCTCTGAGGATGTTGGCAGATTCCCAGAGCCAGGATTCGAGTTGTGTGAGTGTGAGGGGTTTGGCGGTCATATTCTTTTGTTCTTATGCATGCCTTTTAATGTCAGCTTCAGTCTTCAAATTCCCACTCAACGCTAATTGTAATGTCAGCCTCGAAAACTATGCGGAGCATCGGCTTGATGCGTCCATACACTTTGGTCCACAGCGCAGACATCCACGCAAATTCCTGCAAGTGTTCTCTAAACGCAATTCGCCACAAATTGTCATCTTTCATTTTTACAGAAGCACCTGGCTCTATAAAAAAACCTTCATATTCCTTTGCACATTCGGAATTTTTGGGATTGCGCATGTTTATGATGATTGCACCTGGTCGTGGAACGAGATTCTTGGGGTAATTTTTCCCATAGGTATAACCAAAATATTTATACGCTTCGCAATTTGCCAAATACCTTGTTTTCATCAACCCTAAAGATATTGCAGAACAATAACCTCCCGGATACTCACAATACTCAGAAAGATCTCTCCAGCAAGCTTATCCAGCTCATCATAAACATGTTAACTGATAAAAAAGTAAAAAGCTATTCAATCAACCGGTATCCGTTTTGATGGATTAGAACCCCTCTCCTTTCTACTTGCGGCTCTGGAGAGAAACGGATGGGAGGGGAAAATAAAGAGACCCCATACGCCCTTATTGTTTTCCCTTGCTGCCCGAACCATCGTTGTTACCGAACCCGCCGCCGGAACCACTACCGGATCCCGCGCCGTAACCGGAACCGTCACGGGGACGTTCTCCGGTGCCAGTCCCGTCTTTGGCACCGTATCCAGAGCCTTTGCCCTTGCCCTGGCCGGAACCGCTGCCGTCGCACTGCCCGGAACCCTGGCCCCTGCCCTTTCCCCCGCCTCTTCCCTGACCACCGCCCCCGCCGCCGCGGGCCAGAAGGATATTCATGCCGTCATTCTGGAAATCAGCGACCATCTGGTGTGTGGTTTGGATTTGGTGGCTAAACCAACCACCGGTATCATCCGAACCGGTATCCGCGTTTAGAGGTGTTCCCCAGGCAATCACGATCATCCCCAGTCCCATGCCGATTGCTTTTACCCATCCTGTACACTTTCGCGATTTTTCCGGTATCTGTTTTATTTTCAAACTCCTTTCTGTTTCCCTGCCCGAGAATTATGGAATAAACGGACGCGGAGCGTCCCTTGTGCGTTCCCACGCAGGAGCGTGGGAACAAGGGAAATAATCAAGCCCATAGCAAAAATCGTCTCGGGGATACAGTTTTGAAGTTCTTAAGCGTACTTTTGGCTTTTCGTACTATTGAACTTTGATGTTTCTTCACACACGTCTGATCTACGCCCGGATTTTAAAGCAAAAAACCCCGTTCTTCAGATATTGAAGAAACGGGGTTTTTATCATCCGTGAACATTCGCACCCTCACCATGAAGGAAAAAGGTCCTTTTTTCAGCTACATTTACAGGTTGGACAATCCTATAGCGCAAAATAAGGAGAAAATCAATCTATATTTTTTGCTAATACTACCAGCTTGTATCTGATACTCGGTTCAGTAGACTATAGAGTGCGGAAAGACATCAACATTTTCAGTAAAAAATTGCTATTGACTTGCAGGCGGATGCATTTCAGGGAATCGAAAAGATTTATCAACAATCAACAACAAAATAACAAGAATTGGCCACAGACCCACGCAGACAGACGCCGACATAATGAAAAGAAGTTTAAGGAGCCTCAATTTGGATACCATCCCAGCCGTATTACGCAAAAAGTTTACATACAACAAGCCAGATTTTGAATTTTTGCAGAGAAAAGAACCCTCAAATTCCAGTGTTATTCGGTAACGGATTGCCAACAGTCTGGCAATATCAGCACATTAGTCTAAGGCGGCGAAGCCGCAACCAAAATGTCTCGCGCAAAGACGCAAAGGCGCAAAGATTTTCTTGTTTTTTGTGACAGAAAAATAGGTGATAAGGTACTAACCTCACAAATCGATTCTGAAGCAGACTTTACCTTATTCGCAGATTAAATTATTTTGGCTCATCGCGGATTATCGTGAAAACCGCTTCTTTATCAACCATTGGGCTCAGACCAAAAGTGATCTAACAAATCGGCCTCGAACTTAGAAAAGACCGTCATTCCTGCGAAAGCAGGAATCCAGGTAAGCGAGCCTGCGAGACTCCGGGTAAGCGAGCCTGCGAGACTCCGGGTAAGCGAGCCTGCGAGACTCCGGGTAAGCGAGCCTGCGAGACTCCGGGTAAGCGAGCGTGTGAGACTCCGGATGCGTCTGAAAGCCTGGATTCCGGGTCCAGCCCGGAATGACGTTAAGCGCTTTTCACGCAAGAATCACGCTAATCCACGATGAGCCATTATTTTTTCTCCTTGAGTTGTTCTCGTAATGTGATATCATATTTACCATGAAACCAATGACCTACAAAGGGTATTCCGCTCGAATAGAATACAGCGACGAAGATGAATGTTTTGTTGGCCGTGTAGCTGGTATTCGTGACATCATCACTTTTCACGGTGAAAGCGTTGAAGAAATCCGCCAAGCATTCAAAGAATCTATGGATTTTTACCTTGAGACATGTGCTGAAGGTGGCGAAACCGCAAACAAGGCGGTCAGGAAAGATGTTCTTGCGAGTTCCGCCAGAAGTCCACGCCGCCGTTGCCAGAGCCGCAGAAACAAGCGGGAAAAGCGTCAATCAATGGGCAGTGGAAACGTTTGAAAAGGCTTCCCATTCCCAAGGCTGATTTCTTCGTCCTTAATGAGATAGAATCAACTGAAGAAAAAAGAAACTGTCCCGATCCGGTCAACGGTCAGGTTGACGGAATCTCCTTTTCCCACAGGGACGGCCGCAACAGCAGACCCGGAGAGAATAATTTCCCCTGCCTTCAGTCCGATACCGTAATCCCCTAATTTATTGGCAAGCCATGCGACGGACTGGACCGGACCTCCCAAAACAGCAGCCCCTGCTCCCGTGGCAGCAATTTTTCCATTTTTGAGAAACACGAACCCCACATTTCTGAGGTCAAGCTTCTTTATGGGAACCATCCTCGCTCCCACGACGAAGGCGGCGCTGGAAGCATTGTCCGCCACTGTGTCCTGGATTTTGATCTTCCAGTCCTTCACCCTGCTGTCGATAATTTCCAAAGCCGGCATCACACCTGCCGTGGCTCGAATCACGTCGGCCGGAGTAACCCCCGGTCCGGTCAGATCACTTTCCAGGACAAAGGCGATTTCCCCCTCGATCCTGGGGGCAATCAGTGTGGATGCGGGCATCCCCATATCTTCATAGGCCAACATGGTGTCCATCAAATGGCCATAGTCGGGTTCATCGACACCAAGCATCTCCTGCATCGGCATGCTGGTAATTCCAATCTTTTTTCCCACCACTTTACTGCCTTCGGCCTTCCAGGCATCGACGGTCAGGAGCTGAATGCGATAGGCATCTTCCACCGTTATTCCCGGATAGGTTTCTGTAAGAGGGGCAATTGGTTTCATATCCTTATATGCAGCAATCAGATTTTGTGCTGTCCCTGAAATTTCCGTTTCATTTAAGCTCATGTTTATCCTCCAAAGAAAATTTAAGATACTATGTATCGTCATACCGGACTTGATCCGGCATCCAGAGGTGTAACGCAATGACAACCAACTGGATTCCGGGTCAAGCCCGGAATGACGGTGTGGATTCTGGGAATGAAATCAGTATGCCACAATTGCCCATTTTCACCCTTTCAAAGAAATAAGTACACAAAAACCGGATGAACCATATCTTTGGGGACGCAGATTTCCGCAGATAGGCGCAGATATTTACTCAAAAAAAAGCACAAATCAGCATTCATCAGCGCCCGAATTCTTTTCCTTAACCAGCACGTTGTGTTGAAAGGATTGACTTCCCGTGCTTCGATCAAGGAATTTCCGCCTCAATACATCTGCCAGAGCCGCCGCGAGGCTTTTCTTGTCCCAACCCGCCTTCAGGCCCTTCCTTAAGACCGGCCATGAGAGCTGGACTTCGTCATGGGGACCGGGGAGACAAACGATCAGGGTCGGTTCCAGAACACCCACACCGATTCGAACGCCGTCCCTGTGATGCCTGCCCTCTCCTTTTTTAAATTTCAGGATATAGGGCATCATCGCCTGAGGATCCACCCGCCCCAGGGCCTCTAATGTCTGGTCCTTTCCTTCAGCGCCTATCCCGCCTGAGGTTATCAAGAGGCCATAGGCATCTTCAGCCGCCTGCCTGAAATATCTGGCAATGGCATCCGCGTTATCATCCAGCGTCGTTCCTTTTGTCACCTGGTATCCTTCATGCCCAAGTGCATCCATAAGAAACGGCGTATTGGTGTCTATTATCTGGCCGGCCAGCACTTCCCGGCCCGTGGAGCAAACCATGGTGCGCTTTCGGATATGTTCAGCAATTTCGGCGCCCATGGCTTTGGATCGCTCAAGCATCTCTTTCCCGGTCTGCTCTTCCAGGCTGATGAGACCCAGGACTCCATCGGAGTGAACCTCGGTTTCTTCAAGGATCCGGATTCCCGACACTCCTCTGAGCAAGTCTAACAGCACCTCTTTTCGCGCTACAATCTGCTCTGCCTGGATTGTCGGGACAAGGATGTCCAGGGTAAGGGTATCGCCCATGGCATCCGTGACCATCACTTCGTTGCCTTTCAGACCAAGGGCCTCTGCTGCAACCCTGGCGCAGGCATCCAGGTCAGCCCCGGAAAGGACCACGGGCTTGACCCAGAGTTCTGTTTTTTCAAGTAAACGGTATTCCAATGACTCTCCTCATTCAACCTGCCACATCAACAACATCAAATCTCATGGGAAGGCATGGCGCATCAAGGATCGCATATCCGATGTCCACAATATCCAAACCCAGTTGGCTCATACTCCCCAATTCGTCTAATGCGATATTCCCTGCAAAAGCAACAAGCACATGGCGTCTAAGGTTCTTCTTCTTTAGTGCGCGGATAACATCTTTCACATCCTCTTGATTCCCCGTATCCACCATAATGACCTCAGCCCCCATCTCAGCGGCCTCAATGGCTTCGTTGCTTATCCTGTCCGTTTCTCCACGGACCTGTATGGCAATCAATTTTTCGAGGGGCAAAACAGCCTGAATGGCCTTTCTTATTCCACCAAGAATACGAACGTAATTTTTGTCGAGATAAACAAACGGTTTATGCAGGATTCTAATATCGATCCCCCCGTGCAATGCAGCCTCACGAATATGGTCTTTTATCTCTATGGGCATTTTCTTCCATCCACCCGAAACTACCCGGCAGTGGGGATGCATTTCTTCCCGCGCCCGAAATGCCGCAGTGGCAATGCCGGAGGATTTGGAAAGGGCTCCGATTACCCGTTCCTCAGCCATGGCAACCTGAACTGGATTCCCTGTGATTCCGGCAATTTGCTGACCTTCTTTGACAGGCCCGCCATCATATAAATCCGATGAAAAGCTTAGGCCCAGAGATTTCATAGACGCGGAAGATCGCTCCATCCCGCTCAGGATACCCTCTGCCTCGGCAGTGAGAATAGCTGTTATACGGTTTTCGAGAGATCCCTTGAATATTTCATAGCGAATATCGGATGTCTCTCCCATCAGTTAGGCCACATTTTCAAGCAGTTCCACATTCAGATTCCTTTGCTCCAGCCACTTGGGCATAAGGGTCGTGTCCACTTTCTCATTTAACGCGGGGGCTACCTTTTTCAGATGGTCCGCTAAAGAAGGGCTGACGTTAACCCCGCCGGTGGCTCCATCGAAAATGATGACCTTGTCCGTTTTTGTCGTGTTATACGCAAATTCCATGGCCCCGTTCAGGTCTTCAGCCAAGACGGCGTGCTTCATGTAGTTGAGGTTCATAGGGTCCCGGTTAAAATGCTCGGCCTGCTCACGGCCTACCATGATGGTGGGAGTCTGCTCGGCAAAAAAGGTCGCCGGATACCCCGTCCAGGCATAGTTGTGAACGACCATCTTTATGGCCGGGTTGACCGGGGGAATCTCCGGGATCAGTCGCTGTCCATGATCATCATAAAATGTCTCTGTATACCAGGTATAGGGCGGCAGCGGGTTGTCAAGATCGAAAGTATCCAAGTTGGCGCAAACCATGTTTGCATAAATGACGCCCGCGGCGAACACATAGGGAACCGGGCATGGAAAATCCAGGACCACAATCGCCTCATCTATTCCGCCGAGAAGATTGATAATCTTGCCGTAATATTTTAACCCACCCACCGCAACACGTTCGCTCAGGGCATACAGATCGTTGTCCGCATCAACGCTCACCACACCAACGGGAGACATGATCATGAAAACCGAAAACCCGTATTTGCTCTGTACAAAGTCGGAATCAAAGATAGATCTCGCCACAAAATTGGCCGCTCTGGGACCCAGGTTCATATGATAGGTGGATCGGGTTTCACATCGCGCGTAACTCATGCCGAATGGTTTTACGGCCCGGTCTACATGACGGTGAAAGTGGACCTCTCTCACATCACTATTATGGGCGTGGATAATAACATCTGCGTCATAGGCCTTACGAAGCCCATATAAGGTCCCCAGCTTGGTCTCAATGGGAATCCCGGCGTCAATGGGAGCAATCCCCAGGGCTTTCCCTTTAAAGTATTCGTCAAGGCCATGCGCCTTTATGTATTCCTCCGTCTCTCGGAAGCGCATCCCGAGGCCGGCCCGGAGACGGACTTCTTTGGCCTGGGTTTCCCGTTCCACAACATCTTTGATGGTACGGAGCATTTCCGCATAAGGCTTACCGCCTAACAGAGTGAAGCCGTGATGCGAAGCAAGGATGTTCACCGTATGGCCCGGTTTGATCTTGGAAAAGTCTATTCCGGATAAAGCCGCCTCGGTATTCTCCCTAACGATGCCCTCTCCCTCGTTATTGGGATAAATGATTGGCGGGAAGTCGGGAATCAGATCTCTCAGGGCGATACTGGTCATACCCTTCAATTGGGCTGCCCGTTTTTGAACGTATTGGGGTTCGACCCCATATTGGGATTCTCTTGGCTCCATGGGAGCAATAGGATCTGGGTACATAGGTTTCACCTCCGGTCTAAAGGTTCAGGTTCTACAGAGGCATCGACAATCCGATCGAGTAGTTGACGGTCCTCATCAAAACGGAAAACAGGGTTGTTTTCTTTGATTTCGGGGGAAATATCCCAGGCGGTCGCCGTTTGGCCATACCATTGCCAGCTCTGCTTTGGCCTTTCGTACTGGATACCCGCAGCTCCCAGAAAACGCATAATGCTTTGGTTGCATTCAATGCCGCATCCGGCGCCTATTCCTGTGGCCCGGACGACCGCGTCCGGGCTTTTGGCACCTCCCAGAACAGCGGCCGCCAACTCCTCTGCGCGACTGGCGGTACAGTAACAAACCACCTGCTTGGGATGGAAATGGGCCTTGCGACATAGAGATTCGATTTCGGAATAGTCGAACTGTGAGATATCTGCTCGTAACTCAAAAGGCTCACAAGGCACCATTTCAATGGCGTGATCCGGACAGCGCTGTTCGCAGTTCCAGCAACCAACGCATTTCTGATAATCGATATCCACATGGATCTTCTTGTCGATCTTCTGGACTTTAATAGCAAAAACAGGGCAAACCATCTGACAGGTCTTACAGCCCTGGCACAGCTCCATGTTTACCTCTGGTTGAACACTGACGACTTTCATACCATGCTCCTTTCTACAGAATTCGTCAAATAGTACGTTAGGTGAGGTAGGTGCGACTTCAGTCGCAAGGTTGTGCGAATAAATTCGCACCTACAAATGGACCAAACAGGGTCATTAATAAAAGCTAATCGAAACAAGTTTCAAAGCCGAAATTTCATAAGATGAATTGTCGGAACTTTACATAAGTCCCTTATTGTGCAATAGTTATTTTCAACCAATTCACGTCAATCTCTAAAAGATAAGGAGTAATCCTATGCCCGATCGTAACCAATCCTTCAAAAAAGAGCTGGATTCGCTCCAGATTGATGTAGCTTTCATCTTGAAACCCCATAATGTTTTTTACTTTGCGGGGTATGCCTCTGTCTGTTCAGGAGTTATGGCATCCCCCGATACGGCGCCTATCTTTTGCACTCTGTGGCTTGACGCCCCGGAGGCCAAGAAACTTTGCACGATTCCTACGGTAAAAGCATACCGATATCCGCAAGAAAACCTCATGGGAAAAATGATTCAGTTCATAAAAAAAACGGTCACCCCAAAAAAAATCGGCGTGGAGAAAGACTTCATGTTATTGCGGGACTACGAGATGCTCCAAGGGGCATTTCCCAACGCCGAATTTATTCATATAACCCCCGTGATAGATCGCCTGCGTGCCATTAAGTCGAACGACGAAATCGACAAGATCCGAAAGTCCGCCGAGATTGCTGACAAGGCCATGGAAGCCGCACTGCAGGCAGTCCAACCGGGGATAACCGAAATAGAAGTCGCTGCAGAAGCCGAGTATGTTATGCGCAAACTGGGTTCTGAAAAACCGGCCTTTTCCACATTTATAGCCTCTGGAAACCGAACCCTGCTGGCCCACCCTATTGCCTCTCGACGTAAGATCGAGAGGGGAGAGCCGGTTGTCATTGATCTGGGGGCGACCTGGGACGGGTACGCCTCCGACATATGCCGCACCACGTTTGCCGGAGAACCCACAAAAGAGCAGGTAGAGTTTCTGCGCCTGGTGGTTCGGGCACAAGAAGCCGCCGCCTCTGTCCTCAGGGACGGCGCTATATCCGGCAGCGTTTTCGATGCGGTGTATGAAGTATTCGAGGAAAACAACCTCGGCAAATTCCTGCCCCACGACATTGGATATGGTCTTGGTCTGAGACAATCGGAATTCTTTCCCATTATTGAAAAAGGCAGCTCCACCGTCCTCAAAGAAAACATGGTGGTCGCCCTTCTTCAAACCACCTCGTTTTCTAAGAAGATTGGAGGCTTAAGGGTCGAAGACATATACCGGATTACCCGGACCGGATGTGAAAAAATAACCGGCCATGTGCAACCCTATGTGTAATGAATCTCGGGTGAAACTGGTTATTGGTTTTTGAACCGCAAAGGCGCGAAGGCCGCAAAGGCTTTTTCGAATCGGAACGGACGATTCGAAAAAACAGCCATTGTTTTTTTCTTTGTGAAACGTAATCATTCTCCGAAATGCCCGCAGGGCTGATTGCTTTACCGAATCCTCCGTTCCGATTCGGTAAAAAAAACTAAATCTTAGCGTTCTTTGCGTCTTGAGCGTAGCGGGCGGTAAAAAATAGCGTGAGAAGTTTCTTTCTTGATCTGACTGGCTCTTTTCCAGCCAGAGACGGCGCTCATACGTCAAAAACCGTATACCGCCCATAGGGTACGAAAGCGATCCTGGCATTTTCGCCATGTTTTTTCATCGCTTCACTAACGGCTTTCTCAAGGGAATCTCCCACATTAAGTCCAATATCCCCAGCCATTTCAAGGTTTTCAGGTAGCGTCACTATCTGGACATCTTTGTTCAGCATCGTCCTGAAAATCGGGTACCAGATGCATCCAGCCCAGAGTTCTCTTCCCCTTTCATAAAAGGACCGCATCACTTTTTCATGATTCTCCGGGGTGGCAGGCAGGAAATCCTTCAACAGGTCCATCAGGGCAAATCCCGGCCAGTCCCCGTAACCCGGGCAAGGGCTGCTGAAAATAATCGTACCGCCTTCTTTACAAATAGGTGAACAGTTCACAACCGCCCAGCCCGTGTGGAAAAAGAGATGATCGGTGGGGCCGGTGGACCCTGCGATGATGATGTCAAACGGTTCCGTATCTTTGGCATCGAACCGGTATACATCGTCATAGACCCGAACCGCTTCCAGGTGAGAGGCCACCGGGTCTCCCGCATTGAGATAGGTGATATCCCAATTATTGGCCACGATCACGTTGATCCCCATATCCACACCGGCCATCTTCAAGGCCTCGTACTTCTCCAATTGGAGTTTATTCTCATTGTTTCCCGGAATGCAGTCGGGGGCGAGGCTCATCATATGGTTGATTTCAATGGTGTCGTTCCCACTGACCGCCGGCAGGATCATGCCTGAGCCGCCGTACCCCCAAAGGGTAGCCTGGGTAGTGCTGATGGTAATAATTGCATCGGCCTCCGCAACCGCCTTCAAGACCCACAGAGGTGTCCCCGCCGATGTATTCCCGAGGAAGGCGTAGTTGTCGGTCTGGCTCACATCATTACACTCAATAGGCACCCCTGTATCCACCACTTCTTTGCCAAGTTTCTCCTCGATTTCTTCGGGAGAAAGGGGAGGCACCTTTCCGCAACCGATGGCGATGGACACTTCGGACCCGGCTTCCAACGCCTTCTTTACAAGCGGCGGCAAAAGTCTGTTTGCCTGGGCCGCCCGAAATTGATTTTCGGTAATAAATACGACCTTTCGACCCGGCCCCACCAGATCAGAAAACTTCTTTCCTTCCACCGGATTTTCGATTGCTTCCAGAAGAGCGGCCTGTGGATCTTCCATTCCCTTGGGCTCATCGGGGACAAAACTCTTTACCAGGTTATTTTCCGGGAGATCTACACTGAGCGTGACCCCTGTTTCCTCTGCCGTTTCAAATGGAACGTGAATGATAGCCATGACCTTTCTCCTTTTCTTCTAGAGTGTAAATCCTATATGTTTAGCGAGGTCTTCTCTTAATAACCGCACCTTCAGCAGCTGAAGACGCCAGCCTTGAATACAGTTCCAGATATCCCCTCTTGAATTTAGGCTCCGGTGGCTTCCAGCCTTTAAACCTCTCTTTGATTTCTTCTTCAGGGACGTTAAGGTCAAGAGTTCCCTTCTCTACATCAATACTGATTTCGTCTCCATCCTTCACAATAGCGATGGGCCCACCTTCGGCCGCCTCGGGGGAGATGTGCCCCACAAAACAACCGTTATTTGTGCCGGAAAAACGGCCATCGGTAATCAAAGCCGTGGATTTATTCAGGCCCATGCCGTAGAGAAATTTCATCGCCTTATACATCTCCCTCATGCCGGGTCCCCCTTTGGGTCCTTCATAACGGATGACCACCACGTCGCCCTCGTGAATCTCTTTCTGAAGGATCGCTTCATTGGCCTCTTCCTCGGAATTGAACACCCTGGCCTTTCCGGTAAACTGAAACAGGGCCGGATCAATGGCCCCTGGTTTGCTGATTCCGGTATCGGGGGCCAGATTTCCCCTGAGAACGGCCACTCCCCCCATATGCCCGAAGGGTTCTTCCATGGGCTTGATAATTTCGCTGTTTTCGGGAAAAGGGTAGAAGTAGGATGCCAGGTTTTCAGAGACGGTACCCCCCGTGCAGGTCATCACGTCCCCATGGAGCAGGGGAGCCAGGCTGTCCATGACCCGCGGGATGCCTCCAGCCTTCCAGAAGTCCTCCATATCCCATTTGGCAGCAGGATTGACCTTCGCCACGTGGGGGGTCGTTTTGTTGAATTTCTCAAAGGTGTCCAGGATATCTATGTCCTCTTCCGCTTCGTAGGCTATGGCCGACAGGTGAAGGACTGCATTGGTAGAACCACTGATGCCCATACATACCCTGATGGCGTTTTCGAGCGATTTTTTGTTGATAACCTCTCTCGCAGAGATACCCTTCTCTACCAGGTTGCAGATGGCGCCACCCGTCGCCCTGGCCTCGCGCAGCCGGTCTGAATGGGTTGCCGGTATCAAAGCCCCCCCGGGAAGAGACATGCCCATGGCCTCAGTCAGACAGCACATGGTGTTCGCAGTACCCAAAAAGGCACAGGAACCGCAGGAGGGGCAGGCCAGGTCTTCCAGGGCACTGAATTCCTTTTCAGCGATCTTGCCTGCCTTGAACATTCCCAGGGCCTCGTCAATGGAGGTCAAGTCCGTTTTCCGGCCGTCAAATTCCACCCCACCCGCCATGGGTCCCCCATGGACCATGATGGCGGGGATGTCCAGGCGGGCTGCAGCCATGAGCATCCCGGGGACAATCTTATCGCAGGAAGCCAACAGAACGATGGCATCCAGGCGGTGAGCCTGGACGCAGATCTCTACGGAGTTACAGATAACCTCCCTGGAGGGGAGGATGAAGTGCATCCCGTCATGGCCGTTGGCCACCCCGTCGCAGGCCCCTATGACGCCAAACTCCACCGGAGTTCCGCCTGCACGGTAGATTCCCCATTTCACGTGTTCACTCACCTGATTCAGGTTGAAATGACCCGGTACCAGAGTGTTCCAAGAGTTGGCAATGCCGATCATAGGTCTGGACAGATCGTCGTTTCCATATCCCATGCTCTTATAAAGGGACCTGCACATACTGTTTTCCGCACCAGCCAGGATCTTCGCACTCCTCAATCCTTTTTTTTCCATTCTATAAGCCTCCTTAAAACAATAGTTTCTTTCACTCGGTTATTTACCGGCCAGCCTGTCCCGTTGCCGGGGCTTGTCCCGCTAGCGGGGCTTCGCTCAAGACGCAAAGAACGCCAAGATTTTGTTTTTTCTGTGTGAGCGGCGTCCCGCCGTGATTTTTCAGGTTGTTCGGACTATCAACTCCTGATTCATGGAGATCCGGTCATGGCAAGGATGCCACTCACACAAGATGGAAATCCATGGCCCGAACCTTTGTCGAAAATCCCGTCTGAAGCGAAGCGAAAGCAGGAAACCCTAAATCCAAATGAAGTGCATGCAAGGCTTCTGAAGATCCCCCGATGGTGCGGGACTGCCTACTACCTACTGCTTACTGCATACTGACCTTCAAAGCTCTACACCAGCCTACTCAAAATAGCTATCTTGGCGGTTTCTTCAAGAAGTTCCGCCCTATTCTGGGCCTCGAGAAAATTCTTCCCCACCGCCATGATCCCATGTCCTGAGAAGAGCGCCGCTTTCACCGCCTCATTGGAAAAAACCTGTCGGACCATGCTTGCCAGTTCATCACTCCCTTCCTTCGCAGGACCAATGAGAGGCACCCTTTCCAAGATTCTCTTTGCATGCACAGTCAAGAGGGGTACTTCTTTTCCGGCAACGGCATGGGCGGCAGCAAAGGGTGCGTGATAATGGACAATGCCTCCCACATCCTGCCTCACCAGATAGATACAAGAATGCGAGTTCCATTCCTTGGTGGGTTTTCCCCTGCCTTCTAACACCTGGTCGTTTTGGTCCACCAGCAGGATATCCTCTTTCTTCAAATCGAAAAGGGAAATTCCGCTCGGCTTGACAAGAAACATGCCATCATCCACTCGAATACTCAGATTGCCACCTGTTGACACTTGCATGCCCACCATAAAGGCTCTTTGGCAAACCTCCCTGAACTGTTCTCTTTCCTTTGGAAATGAAAATGCTCCTTTCATGACTGTTCCTCAGGGATAGACCGGTTGATCCCCCACCTTATTGCCGTGGGTTGTGAGGACGTGGTCCGCCCTGCCAAGGATCTGTTCCATACTGTCGTAAAGTTCAAAAATATTGACGAATCGCCCCATGGGGGTGAAAGGCAGATTCCGGTGTGTATCAGGGAGCATATTTTCATCGGCAAAAACAGCATCCCCTGCAATCACATGGAGCCCTTTCGAGGTCTTGACCGCAACGGATTGATGTCCCGGACAATGTCCGGGGGTAGGGAATATGGTGAGGTAATCATTGTATTCATATTCTCCTTCCACGGTCTCAAACGGGGTATTTTCAAAGGGAGGATTTAACCCGATTTTTTTGGAAGAATAGGATTTATAATAGAGGATGTGGGGATCAAGGGCGAATTCCAGCTCTTTCTTGTGTACATAGTTGCGCGCATTTTCAAAAAGATTCATATTGGCACAATGGTCCCAATGCAAATGTGTAAAGATGACGGTATCAATTTCCTTGGGGTGAACCCCCAGTTCCTTGAGTCTGGCATCGATGGTGAACCCTTCCGGTTGATAAGAACCGGGATGGTGAATAACTGCTTCTTCCGTATGGCTCATACCTGTGTCCACCAGGATTTTTTCTTTCCCGTCGGTGACGTAAAAGGCCCATGTGGGTACATCTACCTCTTCCCCATAACCTTGTCCACCCGTAATATAAACGCCCTTATCAAGGCGAATGAAACCCGTATTCATAGGATAAATCTGAACTGCCATGGAATTCCTCCTTAATAGTATTTGCCCTACAACATTTGGAGCATCTGCTCCGCGCCCTTTCTGACGAAAGAAATGTCGTTGATATGCGCATTAACCTTGATAACCGGGATATCACTCCTGAGATTCTCTTCCAAAGTCTTAATGAAACTGCCGTCGGCCTCAGGATCGTAGAACTGTTTTCCCTTTGCGTTGGGTTCGCAAAACCCCTTCAACGGGATCATAATCTTTACAGGCCCCTTGGATTTATTGAGTTTCCGCGAAAGGAACCTTGCCGCCTGAATCATCTCTTTTTCCGTTGCGCGAACCAGGGTGATATTCCGGTTGTGTATGATGATATTTCTTTTCTGCCACGCCCTGGTAAGCTGCCTGTGCGGTCCCATGGTAATATAGTCAATGGCCCCCGGAGCCACCAGGTAGGGGATCTCCATTTGAGAAGGAATCCGCATCCTATCCTTTCCGGAAGCGAAAATGCCATGACCAACCTCGGCAATGATTTCTTGTGTAGACCAATCCAGGATCCCATCAAAATAGCCCAGATCCGCCATTTCCTCCATGGCCTTGCCGCCGGTCCCATTTGCATGAAAAAGAATCACTTCCAGCCCTTTTCCATTCAGGATCTCTTTCATTTTTTTGAGACCCGCAGTCGTGGTACCGAAGGCGGTTACCCCCACGGCTTTTACTTTGCCCTTCCGGATAGGCTTAAAATTCTTCGTCATGGCGATCACGGCATACACCGCATTCTCCAGGATTCGATTGAACACGAAGTTGCAACCGAAGACATCCGTAATGGATGGAAAAACGGCGATATCCGTGGTCTGGAGAAAAGGTCTCATATTCCCCGACGCAATGGTGGACACCATGACCTTCGGAAAACCCAAAGGCAGCATCTGCATGGCCCCGGTACCCATGGCTGTCCCCTGCCCTCCCCCAAGGGCTATGATCCCATGGATCTCGTCTTTCTTGTAGAGTTCCCTGACCCAGACCTTCAATCCGTCGGTCATTCCCTGGATCACTTTTCCTTTATTTCCTGTCTTGAGCAAATCACGCAAGGTGGTCCCGCCCTTTCGGGCGACTTCATGGCGGGTGATATCACCCTTTCTAAAAGGCCTGCTCAACGAACCACAGTCAATCACAACCCCATTAAGTCGGCTTTTTTCAACCAGCTCCTTGATATAAAAGCACTCTTCCCCCTTGGTGTCGAGAGATCCGACGATGAGGATGGTCTTTGGTTTTTTTGCCATGGGAGAGACCTCGTGTGAATCTTTATTGGTTCAAGGTTCAAAGGTTCAGAGGTTTGGATCGCTGATTTCCACCCCTGTGTGAGTGGCATCCTGCCACGACCGGATCTGCATGAAAAAGGAGTCTATACTCCGAGACACCTGGAAAATCGCGGCGGGACGCCGCTCACACAGAAAGCTGCTATGAAATACATATGTTTATGTTTCGATCTACCTAATTTTTTTCCAGCCAGGGGCGCCGTTCGTATGAAACTCGTTCGGTTTACGATTAAGATTATGAGTAAGAAAAAAATCTAATGACCAAAGTTTGAAGCAAACCCGACTTTTCTTTGTTCAGGCCTTATTCTCGCGCGAACCGTGAACCATTGAACGTTGAACCTCTGAACGTTGAACCTTTGAACCCCTGAAGCACCTTACCGCAACCCCATTTTCATCAAGGGCGAAAAGTCCCGTATGAAGTAAAAACCTGGAACAGTCCCCTGGCGAAAAGACGATTTCCACGCATGGACAAAATCCCTCTCAAGGGGGATACGGTCCATCCCTTTCGCGGTTTTTTCCGCATCATAGGGAGCCCCCTTCAGACAGATGTCGCCATTTTCCAGCACACCGTAGCCTGCCACTACCTGGCCCAATCTGGGTTGTCCTAATCCTCCCGGATTAACAAAATGCGTTCCTTTGAGATTTCGCTCAAACTGCACGTGGGTATGGCTGATGAGGATATGGGGTTCATCGTATCGGGTTTTGAGGGCCATAAACAACTCGGGAGGGGAATCGGGCCAAAGGCGGTCTTTTCCCCCATGAATGGCGTCGCCATGGATGAGACGCATGGTCAGACCTTGCCGCACCACAACGCAGGGCGGAGAAAAAGAAGACAAGAATTCCAGGTTCCTGGATGAGATCTGATCCCGACTCCACTTCATCCAGAGGACATCAGAGGTCCCATTCTTCTCTATTTGATCCGCCCTGAGCATATTCCAGTCATGATTGCCCATGACAAAAACCCCATGCTGCTCCGAAAGCAGGGTCAACACCTCCTCAGGATTGGGACCCCACCCCACCGCATCTCCCAGGAAAAGAATTTCGTCCCATGAACCCTCTGCTTCAAAAACAGCCTGAAGAGCCGCCAGATTGGCATGAATATCTGCGAGGATGAGTATTTTCACGGAAAACGACCTTGGGCCACCCGCTCCACAAAACGGTCTCCTTCCTCCTCGGAGGTAATCTTGTAAATGGGCACATCAGAAAAAGAATCCAGATCAGCGCACGCCGTGGGACACCCTTCAACGGCTATAACGGCCTCCACTTCCCCTTCTTCAAGAGGAACCACTTTCGCTTTTCCTTTCAAAGTCTCTGCGATGCGGTTTGCCATCAAACCCCTATCAAATTCAGGATTACAACCACCGCAGAACTTGATCCCGATCCTCAAAAGGGATTGTTTTCGGTCATTCGATGCCACAGAGTTTTTTCGCCGCCCTTTTTTTCTCTTCCATGTTTACCAGCCGGGCGATCATAATTCGCTGGGCCTGGGGGGACCCGGCACCATGCATGGATTCGGTCAAATAGCCGACCGCCGCTGTTCCCAGACAGACGTTTTCGATGAGTCTGAGGATGCGAAGGCGGTGTTCCGTGGGGGTTTCCGGATCGGCCTTGAAGTACTTCTCCACCCATTTCTTGGTTTCCGGCGCTCTCAGATCTTTCTCCGAAGGCATGGTGACCATAAGCCCCCCGGCAATATCCTGGGCCAGTCGTGATATCTCATAGGGGAACCGCGTGACATTGTGCTTGTGCACATTGGCTAAAAGGGTGTTGACGGCATACGTTCCCGACGGTTCCTTGTGGCCTTCCGATGCGCAGGCGATACAACCACAGAAGAGGGTCTCGTTAAGGTGATTCATCTCAATGATTTTGTCTTTAATATGGGATGCTTTCTGAGCCCCGTTGTATTCAGCAGCCGTCTGGGCAGCACCTATGAGTACGTCGCCCACACCCACCTTACAGGCATAGCTCTGGCGGTGATACGCGGCAAAGACCTCTACCAATTGCCCCACAAAATCATATTCCTTGTACATGAAGATCCGGTCCCACGGTACGAACACGTCGTCGAAAACCACCAGGGCTTCATGTCCCCCGAACAGGAGGTTGCCCTGGTCCATATTTCCCCCTTCCAGTTTTCGGGTATCACAGGACTGACGCCCCATGATATAGAGGATTCCTTCCGCGTCACTTGGGAGGGCAAAAGAAACAGCATAGTCTTCGTCTTCTTTTCTCATGGAGATGGTAGGCATGACGATAATTTCATGGGAATTCAATGCCCCGGTCTGGTGGGCCTTGGCCCCTCTGACTACAATGCCGTCTTCTCTTTCTTCCACCACGTGGAGGAAATGATCAGGGTCCGGCTGTCCATGGGGGGGAAGCCGCCTGTCCCCTTTGGGGTCGGTCATGGCGCCGTCGCAGGTAAGGTCATTCTCCTGAACATAGGCCAGATATTTCAGAAAGCGTTCATGGTAAGTAGTCCCATGTTTCTGATCGATATTGAAGGTGACGATAGACAGGGCGTTGAGAGTGTCCATGCCCACGCACCTTTGAAAGCAGCATCCCGTATGACGACCCAGCAACCGCCCCATCTTGCTTTTCTTCACCAAGTCTTTGGTGTTTTGATGGATATGGGTAAACCGGTTGATCTTCTCCCCCGAAAGGTGGGAGGTGGCGACCATCAGGTCTTGATATTCCGGCAGGTGGGCCAGTTCGTAGGTCTTTTTCACGGCGTTCATGGAAGGTCGTATGATGGGATTGTCCACCACGTTTTCCACACGTTCTCCGAACATATGCACCACCAGGTTGAGCCTTCTCAGGCTTTCCTCATACTGCTCGGGCGTCATCATGGGCATGGGATGCTCCTCTTCTATTCTCTAAGCATTATAAATATGTTACATCTAACACCTTCGACTAGCCTGTAGCTAATAGCTCACAGCTAACCGCTAATTGCATTTTTCATTTTACACGCAAAGACGCCAGCTTCACAAATCGGAATGGAAACAACGACGTCTTTGCGGGAAAGGGTTCTGTGCCTACTTGGCGTCAGGGCCGTATTCCATGCTCTTTCTCCAGTTCATCATTTCCCGGTTGTCCGGATAGCTGTATCGACCGATATCCCGATCGTCCGGATGGATGTACCTTGCGCCGGGCAGAAGGCTGACCACGTTCATTTCAGGATGTCTCGGCTCCTTGTTCTTCTTGGCTACGATATCCTCCAGGTAGGAAGCATCTTCAAGGCAATTGGCCCAGTTGTCATGGTGCATGGGCAAAATCACATCCGTGTTCAGAGCCTCGGCGACACGCCACAGATCCCAGGGAGACATCTTGTCCGTATAACCGGGTGCATTATTCCCCATGGCCATGGAGACGGCACTGATGTCATATTTTTCACCTACCATCCGGTAACCGTTGTGGTAAAGACTATCTCCCAAAAAGGCGATGCCTCCCCCTTCGGTATTGAAAATATAGCTGACTGCCACTTCCTCATAAGGAGCCGGTGGGTCAAAGCCGGTTTTGCTGGCAATGATGTCATAATTGGGTGCGAAATCGACTTTCATATCTGCAATTTGAATGCTCTTACCCACTTCCGCCACAATCAACCGATCGTCCGGCACGCCCATATTGGCCTTCATTCTTCGAGCCGCCTCGGGGGGGGCCACAAACTTACAGTTGGTGGTTTGCAGGGCCGCACTGATCGTATAGAAATCCATATGATCCTGGTGATGATGGGTGATGAACACCGCATCGAGCCTCTTGAACTTCCACGGGTCGATAACCATGGGATGGGTCCTCATCCACCACAACTTTTCCGCGCCGCTTGTCCTGCAAACGCCACAATAGGAGTAATCGGTAAAGAGGCTGGGGCCCGAATAGAGGTCCACGGTAAACACTGCCCCCGCCTGGGATTTGAGGGCACACGACATAGCCCCGAAATACCACATGGCGCCGGTCCCCGGCTGGACCTCAAACTGGTCAATCTCGTAATTGAGAAAGCTTCCCCATTCCGGAAAAACTTCCCTCAGCCAGATGTCTCGATTCATCTCTCTCGGCAGTCCAACGGTACCGCCGTCCATCACACCTTTCTCATCATACTTGACAACATTATCAGCCATCGTTTGCCTCCTTTCATGTAGGCGAGCCCCCTGCGAAGCTCATCAATTTTTAGTTACACCCATTCTCTCATTAAGAATCGAGATCCCACTCCACAGGCTCGCCTTCAGGTAAAATGGCCACTGCCCGCACTGGAGATCCCGTTCCCTTCCGTATTCGTAAAGGTAACGCAATAAAAGTAAAACGCTTGCCAATCAGCTTGTCCAGGTTACACAGATTCTCTATATGCGTAACTTCCCGTTCCCTGCACACCATATGACACGGATAAGTTTTGTCCAAAAACATGTCAGGGCTGGTATTGTCCACGCCAAAATTGATCGCTCCTTTGTCAATGATATATTCCGTGGCCTCCCTGGTGAGTCCCGGCTGATGGGTGATATACTCGGGCGTCCCGTAAAAATTCTCGTAGTGCCCTGTATGGAACAGAATCGTATCTCCCTGACGGATATCCAGCCCCCAACGGTCGAGTTCACTCTCAATCTTGTCCGGCCCGAACTGGGTCTGCGGCGCCACATCGCTTACATCAATGCAGATGGCCGAAGTAACGCAATAGTTCAGGGGGATTTCGTCCACAGACGGGGCGTTGGGATCCGGGGAGAGATGACTGACGGAATCTATGTGGGTTGGGCCGTGGTCGCACATCATAAGTCCGCTGGACTGATAGGAAAATCCCGTACCGAGATTGCGACCGCTTTCTTCATGAGACATGTGTTCCCAGATCACGGTCTTGGCATGACCCGGATAAACCGGCATATCGGTATAGATTTCCTGGCTTAAATCAATTATGGTACCGCTTAATTTCATTTGCTGACCTCCTCGTGTGAAAAATTACACTCGTTGCTGGTTACTGGTTGCTCTTCATGAGAAGCGAATATCCAATATCGAACAAGGAATGTCCAATGTTGAAGGAAGGTGTTCTATCGATCTTCTTAATTCTGAAAAAATCAGAGCGAAGCGATTCCACACTTCAATATTCTGCGGTTCCTTGTTCGATATTCTGCGGTTCTCTTTTTCGGGTTACATGTTCCAGTGTGAAAATGCTTAAATTTTTTTCTCGATCAGACTAGCCTCTAACTTCTACCAAAGGGTCAATACATCTCCATCCAGGATTTCCTGGTTTTCATCAATAATACCAAAACTGGGCGCCCCCGCTCTTCGGCAAATCATAGCCGTTCTAGAATTGAACACACCACCCGGAGGCATGAATACCTCTTTGAATCCGGGGTATAGTTCATCCAGAACACCCAACAGGTCCATGACGGTCCGAACCCCTTGAAGGCTGAGGGTCTCACGGATCCTACCCGTCATCACGGCAATGTGTCCCACATATTTTACATAGATATAGCCGCCGATTTCCGCGCCTTTCTCTTTTTCTATCAATGGTCTTCTCCGTAACAGATCACGGGTTCACTGGACATAGCACTTCGAACATCGGAGTCTTCGCTTTCCTGGACTTTACGCATCGATCTCATCAGAGATTCCCATGCTCCGGAAGTCGTCGATCACCCCATCCAAACCCAGTCTGCGAAGGGTCTCTTCCTTTGGGATGGCGGTTTTCTGATCCCAGCCTCGCTGATCATAATAGTCGTCCAACATGATGTCCAGATTTTTTCCAATGGGAGGGATGTGCCTCTCTGGAATTGGTTCTTCCAACATTCTTCTGGGGACGGTATCGTCTTTTCGACGAAATCCTTCTCTCACGATGTAGGCCCTCTCCAGGTTGACAATTCGCTCCCCAGCCGTTATGAGCTCATCCGTCGTGGTCTCCACCCCGGTACAGGTTGTATAAAGTTCTTGCCATATCCCCATATCAATCCCCATCAATCCGCGGATCATGTAGACGCAGGAAGGGAGACTCTCTACAACGGCCCGACTGTCGTAGAGCCACTTGACAAGTCTCCCCTTGTCTTCCACAGACCGGGTCTGGAAGGCCTTGACCGGATCAAAGGGGAGCTTCATACCCTTTGGAATGGCCCGGGGATTGGGCGGGTAAGGAGGGTACCATCGGGTATGGTCTGGTCCCCCCTCGCAAACGGCCAGGGCAAGGGCCATCTGGTAACCATTTCTCTCCGGCATCCGCTCGAGTTCTTTCCCCTTAATGGTGAGGGCGTATTTTTCCGACCCTTTCCCCACCAACCGTGCCGCCTCAGCGGCTCCCCGCGCAAGGATATCCCCGAAACCTTCTCTTGCAATGATCTTTTCGGTCATACGAATGAAGGCATCCTCTTTTCCAAATCGGAGCTCTATACCGTCGGTATCCTTTCGATTCAAAATGCCCTTTTCATAGCACTCCATGGCCCAGCTGATACTATACATGGCCTGGTCTTCGTCTAACCCCGCCTTGGTACACAGATCCCGGAATTTAATGACAGTGGGCCAGGAATGGATTCCCACGATGGTGCCGGCCTGGGCAAACCCCACCTCCCGTTCGTCCCCTGTTATCCCGGCATATTTTCCTTCCTTCACCTCGAAACGACGACCTTCGGCGGGAAAGGGACAGCAAAAACATCCGTGGGGCCTGGTTACGTATTTGTCCAGGTACTCCACGTCGTTGAGCATCGGCTCAAAGGTCCCTTTCTGGGCATTCAGGGCATGGACCCACCCGTTCTCATTGAACAGTTCCAGAAGCATGTTAGCGCTGTTAAACGACCATGAAGGCACGAATGTATCAATAGTGTCTTTCAAATCCAGGTTTCGTCGAAATTGCCGGTAGGCGGCAAGAAAGCCTTCACCGTCTTTCACGGAAACCCTGCCGGTTCCGTGAACAGCTATGGCTGCAAGTTTCTTGTCCCCCATGATGGTTCCGCATCCCTTCCCACCGGAATGATCCAAAGTAAACTGCACCTTGGCATTGGCCACCAGGTTTTCCCCTGCAGGACCAATCGACCCCACCTGAACATCTCGAAGGCCCGTCTCTTCTCTGAGCATCCGGTATTTCTGCCGGGTATCTTTCCCCCAGAGATGAGCGGCATCTTTCAATTCCACTTTGTCATCATCGATCAGGAGGTAGACAGGGCTGTCCGATTTTTTTTCGACTACGATGAAATCATAACCGGCAAATTTCAGTTGTGCGCCCCAGAACCCCCCTGCCCCGCCTTCTGCAATAAACCGATTGGGATGTTTGGTTTGGATAGAAATTCGCCCCATACCGATGGGAGTCCCTTCAAGGGGTCCGGTCCCGAAAATGAGTTTATTATCTTCACTGAAAGGGTCCACATCCGGACCCACCTCTTCATAAAGGATGATATCATTGATGCCCCGGCACCCGATGTACTGTTCCATCCATGCCTGGGGAAGATCGTCTTTGGTGATGGTCCTGTTGGCCAGATCCACCCTCAGAATTTTTCCCATCCAACCGTAAGGCATCAGAATTCCTCCCTTTCTATAGGCCGCCACGGATAAGGGTACTTCCATGGGGCGATCAACTTGAATACCGGTTGAAGTCGCCGTTTTTCTTCCCATTCCGTCCGTCTTTCAACCAGGTCGTTGATATCCGTATAGATGAGGCACCCGGTAGGGCACATCTCCACACAGATGGGCACCCCTTTTTCATTTTCCGCACACCGTTTGCCATCACAAGCCGTTGTGGGGACATTCAGTTTGCCGTAGGGGTCTTTCAGGACATGAATATTGGCCCGGGAAGGGCCAAAACCTTTCTTGCCGCTGTTCACAAATGAACACCAGGTCTGGCAATTACGGCACCCGCTGCACAATTCGTTCGAAACCACGAATACTTTTTTTTCCATGAGAAACCCTTTCCGTCATGGGCCATTGGCCGATTCTTCGCTTTTTACTCATATGAAACATGAAAAAAGAATATCCAATATCGAACAAGGAATAACGAATTTCGAAGGGAGGTGTTCCATCGACCTCTCTAATTCTGAAAAAGTCAGAGCGAAGCGATTCCATACTTCGATATTCTGCGGTTCCTTGTTCGATATTCTGCGGTTCTCTTTTTCCGGTTACATGGTCCAGAGTGAAAATACTTAAGTTTCTTTCTCGATCAGACTGACCATCTTTCCCGGTCAGAAGCTACGCTCCTGGGAAGCCGACTGAAATCCCGCCCGAAGCGCCTTCAAGTTGAGTTCCACTTTGGAATCCGGAAAACTTCGCCGGATTTCTTCTTCCATCTCTTCCATAGAGATAGGAAGCGCTTCACTGGCTGCCAAGGCGCCGAGCAGAACGATATTTGCCACGATGGGGGCATCCAGTTCCATGGCGATCTGTGTAGCGTTCAAAACCCAGGTGTTGGCGGACAGGTCTCTTATGGACTGAACCAGGCTGTCCAGCTTGGGATATTCCACCCTCTTTGACAAGACCCCCACAGGGTAGATGGGCTGAACATTGGTAACCGTAAGAATCTCCGGATTCCCATAGATTTGAAGCATTCTCAGGGTCTCCAAGGGCTCAAGGCTCAAAATGAGATGGGCGGTGCCTTCCGGAACCAGCGGTCCAAAATCCCGGGTTTTAGAAACCCGCATGCTGCTGTAGACGGAACCTCCTCTTTGGGCCGCACCAAAGGTCTCGCCGATGTTTACCCGATATCCTTTCTCCGTCAGAATTCTTCCGATCATCCTGGAGAGCAAGATATTGCCCTGCCCCCCGATCCCGCATACAATGAGGTTTTGCGGATCTCTTGTCGCTGTCATAATACTGTTTCCTCCCTGGTAATGGCCTGAAAGGGACAGATGTCCGTACACACGCCGCAGCCTGAACACATTTCTTCTTTGAGTTTGCTCTTCCCGGTTTCCGGATCCTGATAGAGAGCTGGACATCGAAATACACTGGAGCAAACTGCACACTCTTCCCCTTTGCACTTGTCCTCAAGGATCGTCATGGTAAAAGGCTTGCTCTTCTCTGTCTTCATGCGGACGATCTCGCAGGCCCTGCGAAGGATGAGAACTCGAACACCCCCTTCCCGTTTCAGGAGGTCGCGCATGGTCTTCACGGTACCCTTTATATCAAAGGGATCACTTACCGCTACTTCACATCCAAGGGAACGACAGAGGGCTTCCACGTCGATCTTACTGGTGGGATCCCCCACGGCATTAAACCCCGTGCCCGGATGGGCCTGGAAACCGGTCATAGCCGTGGCGGAATTGTCCAATACGATCTGAATCATATTCGATCGGTTGTAGACGGCGTTTACCAGGGCCGGTATGGTACCATGAAAGAAGGTGGAATCTCCACAAATGGCTATGACCGGTTGGTCATAGCCAAATTTCCCCAACTGGCCGAATCCCGCTGCCAGCCCACATCCCGATCCCATGGCATGCAGCAGATTCATCTGCCCTTTCCCCTCAGGGAAGACATCGAGGGTATAACACCCGATATCCCCTGTAACATAGGCATTTCGTCCGTCCGCTTTTACAGCTTTACCCAGTGCCCAGAAACTGGCCCTGTGGGGGCACCCTGCACACCAGGTGAGTCCTCTGCTGACGAGGAGCTTCTCTGAAACCTCTGAAACGGCTTTTTGATAATCGTTGCCCCTGCCCGGGAGGTCCAGCTTGAAAATGGCGATCAGGGCCTGAATTACACGGTCGGGGGTAATTTCACCATAGGCGGGGATATGCTTTGATCCTTTTCCGTAAACGACTCTGTCTTCCAGATGGGCATCGGCAAGGAGTTCCTTCAGATGCATTTCAATGAAAGGATCTACCTCTTCCGCCACCAGGACCTGTTTGACTGCAGCAATCCGATCCAGGACCACTTTGTTGGGGAAAGGCCAGAGGGTTCCAAGGCGAAGGATCCCCACTTTCTCCCCAAGATCCAGGGCCTCCAAGGCTTCCACAGTGCAGAGCCAGCCGCTTCCACCGCAGAGAATAAGAAGCTCCGGTTTCTCCGGCCCCTGGTATTCGTTAAACGGCGACGCTTCAAATCGTTCCCGAATCAGCTCAAGTTTCTCAAGCACCGCGGCATGTTTCGGTTTCGCCAGGTAGGGTGTCACGGACCGGTTGTTATCGGAAACCGCCTTTTTCTGAATCCGTTTTAATGTCCCCATCTCCACAGTACTGCTGGCATGACAGAGTCTGGTGTATCCACGGAACATTATGTTGCACTGGTATTCCTCTGAAAGCTCGAAGGCCCATTTCATCAACTCCTTGGCCTCCTGCACGGTCGTCGGTTCCACAAGGGGGGTGCAGGCGAATTTGGCGAGCCAGCGGGAATCGGTTTCATCCCCGCTGGAATGGGCATCCGGATCGTCGCATACGGCCGTGACCATAGCACCTTCCCCATCACCAAGACCGGTGTAGGCCAGATGGGTGAGGTAATCGAGGGCTACACTCAACCCGGCGTTTTTCATAGCCACCAGACTGCGAAGCCCCGCAAACGCGGCTGCAGCCGCACCTTCCGCTGCCACTTTTTCGTTGGTGGACCATTCCACATGCAGATTCAAAGCCTTGGCCGCACCAGACAGCCTCTGAATGATCTCGCTGGACGGGGTCCCGGGATAGGCGGAAGCAAAATGGACGCCCGCTTCCAGGGCCCCTCGGGAAATAGCCTCATTTCCCATCAGGAAATGACTGGCTCCCGATTTATATTCATCGATCGTTGACATCGTTTTTCTCCATCTTTCGTTTATTGGTTGAAACCTCTATTTTCCCTCTTTTATATTTTCGGAGTAATAAATATTCTTCGCGGCACAGTGCTGCCACTTGTGATCGGCGCATAAAGCTGGCCCACTGGCTGGGGTCTCCCCTACCTCATTCTTCAAAAGGATATAGAGTTTGACGATTCGTTCCACCTGTTCCTTTTCTCCCTTTAAAAGGAGAGCAACGGACCCTTCTCCCCCTGAAACCCCTCCGGCAGCCACATGAAAGGTTTTCACGCGGGCCAGTTCTTCGATGGCTTCCATCTCGGTAATCACTTCGCCGGAAAGGGGCATCAACCCCACGGGCATACCGGAGCAATAATCCAGTCGATGGATCCCCATCTCTCGGGCATCGTCTGCAACGGAGCCGAACACCATTTTTTCGAGACCCACCGGAATGACAAAATGGATGCCCTTGGCCATGACATGGCCGATGGCCTTTCCCATGGTCCCACCGTTTTCCATGCCCAATAAAACACCGGCCTGGCCCGCGGGGTCGAGGGCATTGCCACCCTTCATGAAGACATCTTTTGCAGTACATCCCGCCAGCACTTCGTCCAGATCCTCTGTTTGAACGGGTGTGCCTTTTTCAAAATACCAATATTTTGCGTGTCCATGAGTGCCCAGGAAATCGGTCATTCCACTTCCCACACAAAGCCCTTTGCCGGTAACCATCCCACAGGCAAGGGGACCTTCAGGCCATTTGCCGTATAGTTCCCGATAGATATGGGAGGTGGTGCTGCCTGTGGAAATCACTACCTTGCCGTTTTCAAAGGCTTCTCTCACCTCTGGCAGGGCGGCCACGCCTTTGGCGATCAGCCCTTTGGAAAGGGCCGGCGTAAAATTCAAAAGTGCACGGACCATTATATTTTTACCCCCAGAAATTTTTCCACTTCCAGTTGACACGCCTGGAGTTCTCCCGGCGTTCCGCACATACGTATCTGTCCTTTTTCGATGACATAGGCCCGCTCGTTTTCACTGAGGCTGAGGGACAGTTCGTAATTCTGTTCCACAAGCAATATAGTAACCCCGTCCCGCTGCAAACGTTTGAGAATCTCAGAGATTTCCTCTACGAGAATGGGCGCAACTCCTTCTGTGGGTTCGTCAATTAACATGAGGTCCGGTTCGGAAACATGGGCCCGGGCAATAGTCAGCATCTGCTGCTCACCGCCGGAAAGGCTTTCTCCTCTCTGATTCAGCCGTTCTTTTAAAATGGGAAAATAATCAAAGACCAAATCCAACCTCTTGTTCATGTCAATGCTCTTCTTTCGAACCAACATTCCCATTTTGAGGTTTTCAAAAACAGTGAGGTTGGGCAGCACACGGCGGTCTTCCGGCACCATGGCGATACCCAGTCGAGCAATCTGGTGAGGCTGCATACCGGTGATCTCTTTTCCTTTAAAAATAATTTTCCCTGTCTTTGGGGGTTCGATGCCCATGATACTTTTGAGAGTAGTAGTCTTGCCCACGCCATTTCGGCCTAACAGAACAACGATCTCTCCCTTTTCCACCTCCAGAGAAACGTCATGAAGGATATGGCTGTTTTCATAGTACGTGTTGATATTTTCCAGTTGCAGCATGGTCATTTTCCGCCCCCCAAATAGACCCGTTGGACTTCCTCATTATCACTGATGGTTTTGGGATTTCCCTCGGCAAGCACTTTTCCTTCGTGGAGGACCAGGATATCGTCGGAAATTTCCATCACCACGCTCATATCGTGTTCCACCAGGACGATGGTCAGATCCAACCTGTCGGCAATGTCCCGAATCAGGTGGGTTGCCTCTACGGTTTCAGCCGGACTCATTCCCGCCGTAGGCTCATCTAACAAAAGCACCTTGGGTTCCGCAGCCAGGGCCATACCGATCTCAAGATAGCGCTTCTCCCCGTGAGACAGGTTGGAGGCAATCCGTTCCCTTGAATCGAGAAGCGTCACGAGATCCAGGATCTCAAGGGCTTTTTCATTGACATCGTGGAAGTGGCCGGCCCGTCTCCAAAAATTAAAGGCGGTCTTTCGGGATTGGGCCGCAATCCGGACGTTTTCAAAGACTGTCAGGCGAGGAAAGATCTGGGTAATCTGAAAAGTCTTGGTGATCCCTAGCTGGGACACCTGATCCATACTCTTTCTGGAAATATCCTTCCCTTCAAAACGAATGGTGCCTTTGGTGGGAAGGTAAAAACCCGAAAGCAAATTGAAAAAGGTGGTCTTCCCAGCCCCATTAGGCCCGATGATCGATTTCAGCTGCCCCGAAGAGAGGCTGAAGTCCACTCCATCGACCGCCTTCAATCCTCCGAAGTATTTGCACACACCGTTGGTTTCTAATTGCATGATGTTTCCTTCCTTACGCGCGGCTTTTTCTCTCACGATATTTCATTTTGATGGTTCCAACCAATCCGTCCGGAAAAAACAGGACCAGCGCAACAAACAGGGCGCCCACAAACAACTGCCACCGATCTGTATAGACACTGATGGTGTTTTGCAGATACATAAATACCCCAACGCCTACAACAGGACCGATAAAGGTGTGCATACCCCCCAAAAGGGTCATCATGAGAATTGATCCGGAAGTCATCCAGAACAGGGTCATGAGGGACCCGTAACCAAGGTACACAGTGAACAGGGCTCCTGCCAGACCCGAAAACGAACCGGAAATAACCAGGGACAGGAATTTGGCCCTGGTTACATTGAAACCGCTCGCTTGGGTCCGTACCTCGTTTTCACGAATGGCTTTAAGCACCCGACCGAAAGGGGAATCGAGAATTCTCCAGAGGGCAATGATGGCCAGTCCCACCACGAAATAGGTAAAATAGTAAAGGGGCAAGGCACTGGTGAGATCCACATGAAAGGGGAATTCCAACTTCAGAATGGGAATGAACTTGAGACCATCTTCGCCTCCCGTCCATTTTCTAAAGGGAGATAGGGCCATAAAATAAAACATCTGAGCAAAAGCCAACGAGATCATGGCGAAGTAGACTCCCTTTTTCTTAATAGCCAGGACTCCGATGCAAGCGGCCACCAGAGCCGTGACCACCATAGCCACCACCAGACTGGTCCACACGGATACATGGAAATACCTGAGCGCCATCCCTCCTGCGTACGCGCCTACACCGAAATAGGCCGCATGGCCAAAGGAGAGTACGCCGGTGTGCCCCAAAAGCTGGTTGAAGGCCAGGGCAAACAACCCGTAGATGAGGATTTCCGTGGCCAGCGGCTTAGAAATCAGGAAGGGGAGTACCAGCAGGATGAGAAGAGTGATCCAGACCGATTTGTCTACAAACCCCACCTTCCCCTTTTCTCTTTTAATGTCTGTGAGTTTTTCCATTTTTGTCATTTCTACCCTTAAACTATAGTCTACCTTCTTCTCCAAAAAGCCCCCTGGGGCGGATAATCAGGATAATCGCCATGACCATGAAAATGGCCACATTGGACCAGGACGGGGCAAAAAGCGCCACAAAACTGATCACCTGTCCGATTAACAACCCTCCTATAATGGCTCCCCCAAGGCTACCTAAGCCCCCGATCACCACGACCACAAAGCACTCGATGGTCATTTCCACCCCCATATCGGGAATAGAGGCCACCATGGGCGCCGCGACGGCCCCTGCCAGGGCAGCAAGACCAATGCCGATCATGAATCCAATGGTCCAGATTCGGGAGACATTGATACCCAATACCTGGGTCATCAGGCTGTCCCTTGTGGAAGCCCGAATAATCATCCCCAGATTACTCTTGTTGAGAAAGAGCCATAGGGAGATCAGGACCACCAAGGTAAGCACAATGATAAACAGGCGGTATTTGGGAATCATAACCGGGCCCCACATATACGCTCCCATGAGGCCGGAAGGGTAAGGAACGACCTTTCCAATAAGCCCGAAACATATTTTGATAATATCCGGAATACAGATGGAGACCCCAAAGGTCAGGAGTAATGGATAAAGCGGATCTCTTTTATACAGCGGTTTGAGAAGGAGCCACTCTATAACTCCCCCGACCAGGGCCACAATCACCACGGCACTCACAAGTCCCAGCCAGAAATTGCCGCATAGTGAGACGGCTACAAAGATGGCATAGGCCCCTAACATGTAGAAGGTCCCGTGGGCAAAATTCACCACGTCCAGCAGCCCGAAAATAATGGACAGGCCCCCGGCCATCAACACGTAAACGCATCCAAGGGCGAGGCCAAAGATCATCTGCATCGCCACGATTTCCCAAGACAGATCGAACATCCTTTTTCCTCAATAGTCGCCCGGAAGGATGGAACCTTCCGGGCTTGGCAAAAGGTTTGGTTTATTTCCCAGGCAGTTTCACTTGGCCATAGGGGTAATCTTTGGCATTGTTTTCACAGGACTCCAGGGTTTGCCAGTAAGGAACCTCTGAAATCACTTTAAAAACATCCCATCCTTCGGCCTTTGCGCCCTTGCCCTGAACCACGAAGACACTCGAGGTCCTTGCATGGTCGCATGGCCTGAAGCCCTCGGGTCCTTTGTTGTACTGCCAGACCTGGCCCTCCAGGGTCTCAATCAATTTATCCACGTCATCCACGGTGCCTGCCTTTCTCATAGCTTCAAAGAGTGCCATGGTGGCCACATAGCCTGAATCCGCGTCAGCATCAGGTGGGGTTTTGTATAATTTCATGTAGGCGTTTACGAATTTTCTGGCCTTGGGATAGTAATCCTGGACAGTCCAGTACCAGGTCACCGCGCCATAGACGTTTTCGTCATAGGCGGCGCCGCACTCTTTGGCAATGGCCATGGCGGTCTTCGGGCAAACGATCTTGAGCCTTTTGGAAAGACCCATCTCGGCAAACTGTTTAATGGCAGAAGTCAGATCGGTTCCGAAAAGGCTCAACACGAGAATATCCGGTTTTTTTGCCATGATCTGGGGGATATAAGCAGAAAAATCCCTGGTTCCAAGGGGGGTGTAGATGTTACCGAGAAATTTTCCACCCATCTTGTCGCTGGTGACCAGCCAAGCGGCCAGTTCATCATGGCCCCACCGGTAGTCTGCGGAGATGTTCATCCAGGTCTTGCCCAGATTCTCAAAAGAGTATTTGGCCACGGCCACACCACTCATGTAAGGGATAATACCGGTGGTAAAACCATAGCCACAATTCTCTTTTCCCAGGGGGAAACTGGTATGACAGAAGGTCATGTAGAGGGCCTTGTTCTTGCATGCCCATTCGTTGACTACGGTTGAAATACCGCCTGACAAGGTTCCACCTATGGTTTTAATCCCATCCTCCTGTACCATCTCTTTAAATCGCCGCAGGGCGATACCGGCATTCAATTCGGAGTCCCTCGTGATGATTTCCACGGGTTTGCCCAAAACGCCACCGGTCGCATTGATTTCTGCGGCTGCAATTTCACATCCCCGCTTCATTTCTTCGGCATAGGTTCCGTAGGGACCGGTTAGTGGGACCACAATTCCCAATCGGGCTCCATCAGCCATGGCAGATCCCATGGAGAAGACCAATATGGACAGACTTAACAATACACCAAACCAATAGGTTCTTTTCATAGACTCATCTCCTTTTTTCCGTTTTTCTTTATGGTTATGTTTCCGTGCAATCCTACGTTAACAGTTTTTTATCACCTCCATTCCTTTCCTCTCTTGATCAAGCCTTGTTCTCGTTTGTTTTCTCCAATCCATTTGGAACGGTATGTCAATAAGCTCGGGTGGATTTCATAAAAGGCTTACGCCTTAACTCCTAGAAGACAAACAATTTTTGTTTCAATTTTAAGCCGAATTTCGTCATAGGTACCCGAACTTATTAAAATTTTACTTGCATTTAGGTACGTTATAAATCCATATGAATTTCGCTCCGCTCTGAAAAATTTCCTTTTTTCGACTGAGCCAAAGGTGAATACCTTCAATTCTGACTTCTGAGTTCTGACTTCTGTATTCCTTGTCCCTCACATCTCCAGATAGGCACCCTTCATGGCTGACGCAGCCTGCAGGCCGTAACGCTTGAGGACCCCGTTTGGATGCCCCATGGCGGGGACCTTCCAATGTTTCCTGCGATCACTGAGAATAGTTTCTATCTCTTCCGGGCCCAATGGCTTGCGGTCCACTCCCACAATGGAGAGGTTCCGGTTGGGGATGTCGATGATAATCAGATCCCCGTCTTCCACCAGGGCGATGGGTCCTCCCCGGACAGCCTCAGGCGAAATATGCCCCACACAGGGCCCTCGGGTTGCTCCAGAAAACCGGCCGTCTGTAACGATGGCCGTGTTGCTCAGCTCAGGGATGGTAACAAGGGCTTCGGTGCATCCGAGAATTTCGGGCATACCGCTGCCACGTGGGCCTTCATAACGAAGCACCACCACCGATCCCGGTTCAATCTTCCCACCCAAAATGGCGGCCAGGGTTTCCTCTTCTTTGTTGAACACCCTAGCTGGGCCTTCATGGGTATGCATATGCGAAGGTACGGCGGCATATTTAATCACGGCCCCTTCCGGCGCCAGATTGCCCTTAAGGATGGCGATGGACCCATATCCTTTGCTTTGTTCACGGGGAAGAATGACATCCTCCCTTTTGAGACCGTAATTAGCCAGAAACCCTTCTCCCCGTCGAAAAAAACCATCCTTGTCCAGGTCATCCAGGTTTTCTCCTAAGGTTCTGCCGGTAACAGTCATCACATCCATGTCCAACATTTCCTGAAGCTCCCTTTGCACCCGCGGAATGCCGCCGGCGTACCAAAACAATTCGCTCAGGTATTGGCCGGAGGGCTGAACACTGGCGAGGTAAGGAACTTCGTGGTTGACCAGATCAAACAGGTCCGCATCGATCTCTATGCCCAATTCATGGGCAATGGCGGGCAGGTGGATGAGAGCATTCGTGGAACCGGAGATAGCGGCATGCACTTTGACAGCGTTCTCAAAGGCCGCCCTGGTTAGGATCTCCTCCGGCCGAATCCCTTTCTTCGCAAGGGACATGATCTGCCGGCCTGCTTCCCTGGCCTGCCTTCGAATATCAAACATACTGGCCGGCGACAAGGCTGCTCCAGGCAATGCCATGCCCAGAGCCTCAGACATACACTGCATGGTACTGGCCGTCCCCATGAACTGGCAGGCTCCGGCGCCAGGGCAGCCGGTGAGTTTATAGTCCCGGATCTCCGTAGAAACATCCTCTCCCTGTCTCATTTTTGTAGCCGTTTCCCCGGTCAACAAGCTGTGGCTCATGTGGGGCCCGATCCGATTGCTGCCCCCCGGGATATGAATAGCTGGGATATTGAGTCGGGCCGCAGCCATGAGGTGAGCAGGGATCGATTTGTCGCAGGAAGAAATAACCACCACACCATCCCAGGGAATCACCCGCCCGTGGACTTCCACCAGGTCGCACAGGACTTCACGGGAAGGGAGGATATAGTTCATCCCATCGTGGAGCATGGCCCACCCGTCACAAATGTCCGTCCCGTGGAAACCCGCTGGCTTTCCCCCTTCCTGATACACGGCAATGGAAGCTTCTTCAGCCAGTTTGTCCAGATGGACACTGCCGGGATGGCTGTTTCCAAAGACGTCTTCGATCATGATTTGCGGGACCGACAGGTCTTTTTCATTCCATCCGGTTCCACAGGAGAGAGCATCGATCTGTATCCAGTCTTTCCTGATCTGTTTGCTTTTTTGTTCACTATTTTCGGACATAGACTCCCTCCTAAGGCCTCACAGCAGAAACCGTCGCCTTGGCCCCCTGAAACAACATTCTGGTTTCATATCCAATCACCATATACTGAATTCCCAGGTCGAGCCATCTCTGGGCTGCTTCGGCATTGTCAGCGAAGGTCCCGACGGCCACGCCTTTTTTCTTTGCCTTGACGATGACCTTTTTCATTCGGTCCACTACCGCCGGATGGGTTACCTCTCCGGGAACCCCTACTGATTGGGACAGGTCGTAGGGCCCCAGAAAAATGACATCCAGGCCTTTAACCTCCAGAATTTCGTCGATATGTTCTACGCCTTCCACCCCTTCCACCTGAACCACCACGAGAGAATTTTCATTGGACCACCTCATATACGCCTGAAAATCCTCGGGGCAGTAGTGGGTTGCCCGCACGTGTGGGTTCACCCCCCGTTCCCCCATGGGATGATATCTGGCAAAGATAACCGCATTCCGTGCATCCTCAGCTGATTTGATGTGTGGGATCTGCACGCCCAGTGCCCCTGAATCCAGTGGCTCCATCACCAGAGATGCGTTGTTCTGTTTCACACGAACCACGGGAACAATCCCCGCAGCTGAGGAGGCAACCATCAGCCCTTTCATAGATTCAGCAGATAGGGGTCCGTGTTCACAATCCACCAGCACGAAGTCAAACCCGGCCAATGCCAGGATCTCCACCACCGTAGGGTCGGAAGTCTGGATAAAGGTACCCAGCAGAAAAGGGTTTTTCTCCAGCCAATCTTTTTTAGTCCAAGGCGTTCCGAAAAACATGGTCTTTTTTGCCTCCTTAAATACTTTGACGGAAAGTCTATTTTCCTATGTCCCGAAATGGCGCCGAACTGCCTACGAACTCCGGAGTTTCACACAAATGACACTTCCTCGCTTTAACGCGGGATCAGATCGAGAGAGAAACTACGCATTCCCACGCTGGAGCATGGGAACGAACAACCAGCAACCAGCAACGAGTACCCAATACCTAAAACTTAAAAGATGCAATCAGCTTTTGCTAATAGCTAACCGCTAACTGCTTTTCTCGCACATACTTCCTACCCGGGACACACTTCCGTGTTAGACATGCCTTCCAGGACCTTCACGATGGCTGAATGGTCCCAATCCAGTCCACCTTGTGCGGCAATGGCATTCCACAAGTGAGAAACCAGGGCCGTGCCCGGAAGATACATGCCCAATTCCCTGGCAGAAGTCATGGCAATTTCCGTATCCTTTTTATGCAGTCCTGATCGGCCTCCCGGTTCAAAGTTTCGATCCAGCATCCGTTGCCCGTGAAGTTCCAGGATACGGCTCTGGGCAAATCCTCCCAAAAGGGCATCCCTCACCTTTTCCGGGTCCACCCCGGATTTCTTGGCGAAAATCAAGGCCTCGGCAACCGCTTCGATAGTGAGAGCAACGATGATCTGGTTCGCAGCCTTGGCCACCTCTCCAGCCCCATGGTCTCCCACATAACTCACATTTTTTCCCATCTTCTGAAGTACGGGCAAGGCCTTGTCAAAGACATCCTTCTTTCCTCCCACCATGATAGCGAGGGACGCCTCTTGTGCACCCACATCTCCTCCGCTCACCGGTGCGTCCAGCATTTCCATGCCGTTTTCTTCGAGAACCGCTGCAATCTTTTTGGAAGTAGAAGGGGAAACGGTGCTCATGTCCACAAGAATCGTCCCCTGATCCATCCCCGCCATGGCCCCATCCGCTCCCATCACGGCTTCTTCAACGATTTGGTCGTTTGGCAACATGGTGACCACCACATCTTTCGAGGTGGCAGCTTCTTTAGGAGAAGAGGCCGACTTGCCCCCGTAGGCGACCACTCTGTCCACTGCTTCCCGGTTTACATCGTAAGCAGTTACCTCATATCCTCCATCGATCAGATTTTTTGCCATGGGCTCTCCCATGATACCAACACCAATCATCCCAATCCGTTTGCTCATGTTTCCCTTCTCCTTAAAATGTGGGTTTCTATTGAAAACCTTGAAGCACTTAGCTTTTAGCGTTTAGCGTTTAGCCGTTAGCTAAAACTACCCAGAACTTGATCTTTTTTTCTTAATTGTGGTTTTCATTTATCTTGCGGCTAAAATAATGCACCGTACTTAGCTTATAATATATACCTAATAGCTAACGGCTAACGGCATCTTTTTGATGAAAACCAAGTTCTTTCGAAATTTCCATAGATGCTTCCGTAATCAGGGAAGCAAAGGAAAACAACCTTTCTTCGCTCATCCTCTCCTTCGGCCCTGAAATGCTGATGGCAGCCACAACCTCTTTTTTTGCGTTGCGCACAGCTGCTGCAATGCAACTCACTCCAGCCAGGGTTTCTTCCTGATCGAATGCCAATCCTTTTTGTCGGAGATCGCGAATCTCTTTCATCAACTGTTTAAAAGATCCAATCGATTTTTCCGTCAACCTGCCGAGATCTTCCTTATCTCCGTACAGCCTGAACAGGTCTTGATCCGAGAGATCCGCCAGCATGATCTTTCCCGTCGATGTACAATGTGCTGGGAATCGCGACCCTACTTGCAGGGAAAACCGTAACGGTTCTTCAGATTCCAAACGGTAGATATAAGTGATTTCATCATGTTCCAGAACGGCGGCATTGACGGTTTCTTTACACTGGCGGAAAAGTTCCCGCAGGGCAGGACGCATGGCCTTTCTCAGGATTTCATCTTTTTTTACAGCACACCCCATCTCAAGAGCACGAATACCCAATCCATATTTTTTTGTATCAAGATCCTGTTGGACGAATTTTCGAGACTTCAACGTCCCAAGTACGCGATGTACAGTGCCCTTTCCAAGTCCTGATTTCACAGCAATATCCGTCAAGGCCAAATTCCTGCCTTCTAAAATCAACAACTCCAGAATGGAAAGCGCTTTATCCAGCGATTTCACGGGATATTTGGGTTCGTTTTCGATCTCAGGACCTCCCCTCAGACTTTCGAGAAAAACTTTGCAAAACGGTAAGGAACGTGAACCCAATAATTTCCCCAACTATGCATCACAACTTCAGGCCATTTTCGCCCGATATGAAATCACAAAAACATTGAAATAGCGACATACTTCAGCTTTTGTGATTCCATATCGAACAGGTAAGCGAAGACTCCGAACCTGACCCAAATCCATGCGCCTACTTACGAAAGTTGTTGCGTTCACGTTCCTAAGAGACAACATTTTGCAATGTATCATAGGAGTTGTCAAGAAAAATATTCTGCAATAGGAAACGGAGTTCTGCATTACAGAACTAATCACGCGCAGCATCTTTATTTAGAGCCAGTTACTCAAACCAACGCGTCTGTTGACGGATGGCATCTAATCATCAGGTGACCGAATCATATGGAGTTATGCTATCGTAAAAAGCATTCTCTGTCAAGAAAATTGTAGCATTGACAGGTATTGCCATTACTGGCTTTTCATACCAACGCCTTTATTTCTTGTTGACATAAGCTACTGGCTTCGATAAACTTTTTTCATCATCATGTCATCTAATCATTAGATGACATGCCTTGAAAACTTCTTCGAACATGCTTCTGCAGGGAGAAAAATAATGCTTCTGGGTTGTATAGGTGATGATTTCACAGGTTCAAGCGACCTGGCCAATACGCTTGCCAAGCAGGGTATGAGGACCGTGCAGTATTCCGGCGTACCCCACAAACCGGCCGATGACAACGTAGCCGCCGGAGTCGTAGCCCTTAAATCCCGGTCTAACCCGGCGGACGAAGCTATTCGCCAGTCGCTCGAAGCGCTCAAATGGCTACAGGAGCAGGGCTGTCAACAATTCTTTTTCAAATACTGCTCAACCTTTGATTCTACACAAAAGGGCAACATCGGGCCTGTAGCTGATGCTTTGATTGAAACCTTGAACGCGGATCGTGTTATCGTCTGCCCCGCCTTTCCGGGCGCGGGCCGGTCTGTCTACCAGGGGCATTTGTTTGTCAATGACAGGCTCCTGAACGAAAGCGGCATGCAGAATCATCCCTTGAACCCGATGACGGAATCAGATATTCGCCGGTGGTTGGCACAACAAACGAAATTTGAAGTGGGCCATGTCCCGGCTCCGGTTGTCTTTGCCGGTGCAGTCAGCATTAAAAGTCGTCTTGATGCGCTGCATGACCATAATAAACGGTTGATTGTTGTAGATGCCATACGGGACGAGGATTTGATGGAAATTGGTTGTGCAGCTGCCAACCTGCCCCTGGTAACAGGCGGGTCCGGGGTAGCCATGGGGTTGCCCGCAAATTTCAGGAAAAAAGGAAAGATAGGGAATGATAGCCCCATCTGGACCGGAGAACAAGGACCCTGTGCAGCGCTTTCCGGATCCTGCTCTATAGCCACTCGAGCCCAGGTGGAGTTGCATCGAAAAGGCAATCCATCCCTGGAGATTTTGCCTGCGGATGTCATCGGAGGTGCAATCAGCGCAAACAGTGTTACTCGGTGGTTAATGGAACAACCGGGCGTGCCTCTCGCCTATAGTTCAGCAAACCCGGAAACGGTCGAAGCGGCACAAAAAGCCTTTGGTCGGGAAGCAACCTCCCATGCCCTCGAAACATTTTTCGCCGATGTGGCAAAACGTATCGTCTTCACTGGGGTAAACCGTCTGATTGTGGCCGGCGGCGAAACAGCAGGTGCGGTTGTAGAGGCGCTCGGGTTTACTGCCATGGAAATCGGTCCTGAAATTGATCCCGGTGTTCCGGCAATGCGTGCAAACGCTGGGCTTGTCCTGGCACTGAAGTCTGGCAACTTTGGCGCAGAAGACTTTTTTACCAAAGCCGCCCGAATTTTATCAGAAGGTGCAAAATGACAGAATACCGATTACGTGAACAAATGTGTCTGCTGGCTAAATCGCTCTTCGATCGAGGCCTGACCGGAGGGAGCTCAGGCAATATATCAGCCAGAACAGCAGATGGCGGGTTGTTGGTGTCGCCGACCGGATCTACTTTAGGGGGACTGGATCCGGCTGAACTAAGCCGGTTTGATGCCAATGGCAGACAGGTAGACGGTCTAACGCCAACCAAAGAAATGCCTCTGCACACTGCTTTTTATGATACACGATCAACAGCAGGAGCGGTAGTCCATCTGCACTGCTCTCATTCGGTGGCGCTATCGATGATACCGGGCGTGGACCCCGACAATTTCCTACCGCCTTTGACGCCATATTCCATCATACGTCTCGGCAAGGTGAAACTCCTTCCCTATTATCCGCCCGGCGACCCCGCAATAGGAGATGCCGTGCGCGGATTGCTCGGTAAACGATCCGCAGTCATGCTAGCCAATCACGGGCCCGTTGCTTCCGGCAAGAATCTGGAAGCAGCTGTATACGCCATCGAAGAACTTGAAGAAACTGCAAAGCTGGCTATCCTGCTACGGGGTTCTGATGCAAACATGTTGACGCGGGAACAGATTAAAGATGTGGTTACCCAATTTAATGTGGAGTGGAATTGACGATGAAAGCTTCATTGCAAAGCCATCAAACCTTTTTTTCCGTCAACTATTCTGTTGACAGAGGATGCTGTCTAAGGTAGAAAATCATCATGTCATCTAATCATTAGATGACATCGGTTAACAGCCAATCAAATAAAAATCCATTGGGTATAGGGGTACCGACGGTGGTTTTATGCTAAAACAGACAAGCCTCATCGATCAAATTGTTACTGAAATTGAGGAAAAAATCAGTGCAGGCGAGTTCAAAAATGGAGATATGCTCGCCTCTCAGGATGAATTGGCCAAAACCATGGGTGTGAGCCGTGCCTCGTTAAGAGAGGCCTTCAATCGGCTTCAGCTCATGGGCCTCATAGAGATCAAGCAGGGCCGAGGGACCTTTGTGAGAGAATTGACACCGAGGGATTTCATGAGTTCCCTGGATTCTTTCCTCGTCTTGAATAAAAAATCGGCCATTCAACTTCTCGAGGCGAGGCTTGAGATCGAGTCTTCGGTCGCCAAAATCGCCGCCGAAAAAGGGAATAAAGAAAAGATCCTGGAAATCGAAAAAGCCTTGATCGGTATGGGCGATGCCATAAAGTCCAATGACCTTGTAAAGTTTATTGAAAAGGATGTCAAATTTCATGTGGCTATGGGTGAAAGCTGTGACAACGAAATCATGACAAAGATTGTGGAGATCCTTCGTCGGCTGATGAAGCAATTGATCGAACGGGTTTTTTACGATGTCGTTGTCGACCAGCATGAGTTGATGCGGGTCACCTACCGTTTTCATGAGAAAGTTTACAGCGCCATTCTCCACCACAATCCGGAAGGGGCCAAACAATACATGCAAGACCATCTGGAAGACGTCATGCAACGAATTATACATTCCGACAAGTTTTGAAAATTTGAAACGGTCCGATTTGCCAGAAAATCACCCTAGAATTCTAAGATTCACTGAGGGAAATATGAAAGAAATCAGTATACACGGCAGGGGGGGACAAGGATCCTTGGTCCTGGCCCAGTTCATGGCCATAGCAGCCCTGGAAGATGGGAAATACGGTCAAGCATTTCCGTTTCTCGGAGGAGGAGGAGAGAGGCGTGGAAAACCTATCATGGCCTTCTGCCGCCTGAGCGATAAACCCATTCGCCTGCGAAGCCGGGTCAGCCAGGCAGACTATGTGATCCTGCAGGATATGACCATCCTCGAGGAAGTAGATGTGGCAGCTGGGGTGAAACCGGGGGGCATGCTCCTGGTGAACACCGATAAGACTGCTGAAGAAATGGGATTGAAAGGAGATTTCAAGGTTTTTTCCTTTTCAGCAGATGAGCTGGCGCGGGAGATTTTAGGCAGGCCCATCATGAATACAGCGCTCTTGGGAGCCTTTGCGGCCATGACAGGAGAACTGAGCCTGCAGGCAACGCTTAAAGCGGTCAGAAGCAAATTCCCCGGGACCCTGGGAGAAAAAAACGTTCAGGTCGTGGAACGAAGCTATCAGATGCTGCAAGGAGAGTAGAGAATGGAATTAACGATCGGAGCGGTGGTCAAAGGCGGGACGTCCCTGGGATATAAGACCGGCAGTTGGAGAGACCAAAGGCCGGTACTGGATATGAAAAAATGCAAGGTCTGCGGCCAGTGCGAAAGCGTATGTCCCGACAGCGCGGTTCATGTGGTGGAAGAGACCTATATCATTGATTATGATTATTGCAAGGGTTGCGGACTGTGCGCGTACGAATGTCCGGCGGACGCCATTACCATGATCAGGGAGGACAAATGATATGAGCGTTGTGAAAGTATTGGAAGGATCCGAAGCGGTGGCCCTGGCCGTAAAGGCCTGCCGACCCCAGGTAATATCGGCCTACCCCATCAGTCCTCAGACCCACATCGTGGAAGGGATCGCCAAATTTGTCGCGGACGGAGACATGGACGCGGAATACGTCCGGGTGGATTCGGAATTTTCGGCAGCAAGCGTGATCAGTGGTGCTTCAGCGGCCGGGAGCCGTGCCTACACCGCCTCCTCTTCCCAGGGGTTGCTCCTCATGTCGGAAGTCCTTTATGCCAGCTGCGGCATGCGGCTCCCTTTTGTCATTACAGGGGTTAACCGAACAGTTTCGGCGCCCATCAGCATTCAGGTAGACCAGCAAGATACCATGAGCCTTCGAGACTGCGGCATGATTCAACTCTTCGTAGAGAGCAGCCAGGAGGCTTACGATGCACACATCACCGCCTTTAAGATCGCTGAAGATCCGAAAATCCTCCTTCCGGTAATGGTCTGCATGGACGGTTGGGTCCTGACCCATTCCTACGAAAGGATTACCCTGAGTGAAGAGAAGGATGTGGACCATTTCCTGCCTCCCTTTAAACCAGCGAATTTTCTGGACGTGAAAAATCCCAAAACATGGGGTTCCATCGGCGAGGAAGACATGGTGATGGAATTCAGGTATTCAGTCCAGCAGGCCATGCAATACGCAAAGGGAAGGATCAAAGAGATTTTCGCGGAATGGGCCGGAATATCCGGTCGTAATTATGGAGGCCTGATCGAGTCCTATAAAACGGACGATGCGGAGGTCATTCTTCTGGCCATGGGATCCATGGCGGGAACCATGAAAGACGCAGTGGATAACCTGCGTTCCGCAGGCGACAAGGTGGGCCTTGTGAAAATACGTAGCTATCGACCTTTCCCCTACGAGGACATCTGGGAGGCGGTAAAAGGCGCCAAGGCCGTGGCCGTGGTGGACGCCAACCTGTCCCTTGGGAGCGAAGGGGCCATCGGCATGGACCTGAAGGCCAAGCTTTACGGCGCCCCCAATGCACCGCTGGTGGTAGATGTAATTGCGGGGCTTGGAGGCCGGGATGTAAATGAGTCAAGAATCAAAAAAATCGTCGAGAAGGTGAAGGAAGCGCAGGCATCAGGGTATTTCCTGCGGGAGCCCTATTGGGCCGGCCTGAATCCAACGATCGTGCCACAGGGAGTGTGAAATGACGACGGCAAAGAAAAACGCGCAGCAGGAAGATCTGTTTGTTTCAGGGCATCGGGCCTGCCATGGGTGCGGCATGGCCCTGTCGGTCCGGCATATTTTGAAGGCTACCGGGGAAGATGTAATCGTGGTTACTCCCACAGGCTGTCTGGAGACCTTCACCTCGCCCTACGGATATTCGCCGTGGCGGGTACCCTGGATTCACCATCTGTTTGAAAACGGTCCCTCCATCGCGACGGGAGTTGCGGCCGCCCTTCGGGCACAGAAAAGGGACACTACAAGGGTAGTGGGTATCGGGGGGGACGGCTCCACCTTTGATATCGGTTTCGGCGCGTTGTCGGGCATGTTGGAAAGGGGAGATGACATCCTCTACATCTGTGTGGATAACGGCGCCTATATGAATACCGGAGGACAACGAAGCGGCGCCACACCACTTTATGCAGCCACCTCTACCCACCCTTCCGGAAAAAAATCCGTCGGAAAAGTGGAAATGAAAAAGAACATCCCCATGATAGTGGCGGCTCACGGCATCCCTTATGTGGCCACCGCTTCGGTGGCCTATGTAAAGGACTTGCAGAAAAAGGTAAAAAGGGCCATGGAATTTCGGGGCCCCCGCTATATTCAGGTGGACACCCCCTGCCCTTCGGTGTGGGGTTTTCCGTCGGACCACACCCTTGAGGTGGGCAGGATGGGAGTGCAGAGCGGACTGATCCCTCTCTTTGAGATGGAAGAGGGTAAAGTCATCCATGTGAGAAAAATCAAGAAACAGGTCCCGGTGGAAGAGTATCTCAAACTGCAGAAGCGATTCAGACATCTTTTCGGAGAAGCCGAAAGGGAAAAGGAAATCGCTGCAATCCAGACCCTGGCAGACAGGAATATCGAAGAATTCGGTCTTTTGGGAAAATCAAAAGAATAATGGAGGCTTGACGATGATTCTAAGAAAACTTGAAGATGTAGAGGCCATTGACGTGGGAACAGCCTTTGGTTTCCCGGAAGGGAAAATGATGATTCAATGGATTATCAGCAATGACGTGGGAGATGAAAAATACCACCATTCCTATGCCGTTCGAAAATACACCCTTCAACCCGGGGTTTCCATAGAAGATATTCCTTTCCATAATCACAACTATGTTCAGTCCCCGGTCATCCTTTCAGGGCGTATGCGGTTTGAAAATGAAGAAGGGGAGCATGTGGAGGTCGGGGCCGGCGATACGGTTTATTTTTATGAAAATGAACGTCACCGGGGCTGCGTGATGGGAGATGTCCCCGTCGAACTGCTTTGTATTATAGACTGTCCGGGCGGTGGAGAAGACTGTATTCCTGATAAGCCCGGCAATATTGAAACATAGAAGCAGCAATTAGCTTTTAAGCTGTTAGCCATTAGCTTAATGATGGTAATGATTTACATTATAGGGCTAACGGCTAACAGCTAACGGCTAATTTCATCTTTTAGGCGAGACATAAACCAGGTTTTCGCCTCATTTGAGGTTCAGAAGGATGTAGTTTTTGGGTCCAGTATCTCCCGGCAGGGATCCACCTGTGGGAGATTGAAACGGCTTTGGTCTTTATGCACTTGGGCGGGCGCCCTCAACAGGTGCGTTGTGGGGAGTTCTGCATAGGCCTTTGGCTTTAACCCGATGGAAAGGAAAGGAAATCAGAGATGAAAAAACGATGGAGAGTTTCTTGTGTGGTTGGACTTGTTTTTGGTCTGGGGATGATGTTTTCGCTGGGAACAGCGGTGGCGGCGGAGGAAACCATTAAACTTGGGATCATGTATGCCATGACCGGCAAGGGGTCGGCCCTGGGTACCAAGCAGATGGACTCAGCCAAACTGGCCATCAAAGAAATCAACGCGGCGGGTGGCGCCGATTTCGGAGACAAACGAGTTAAGATTGAAGCCTTTTTCCAGGACAGCGAAACCAAACCGGATGTGGCTGTTCGTAAGATGAAATCGATGATCAAGGACAAAGGCATCACCGCCCTGGTGGGTGGGACCTTCGCCCATGTGTCTCTGGCCATGAATGCCCAGAGCAAGCGGACGCCCATCATCTTCTGCGCCACGAACGGTGTGCCTGAAAAAATGTTCCTGAAGAAAGTGAAGGGACCTTACAGCATGTCCATGATCCCCCCCTCGGAATCAATCGGGAGTGGGGCGGCTGCCTATGTCGCCGAAGTCATGAAGCTGAAAAATGTAGTGGTTATGCTGCCGGACTATGCCTATGGACATGGCGCCCTCAGGGGAATACAGAACGTCTTTGATAAAATGCCCCATGTCAAATATACCACTATTATGACCCCGGTCGGAACCGCCGATATGACCCCGTATCTCATCAAGGCCATGGAAGCAAAACCGGATATCGTCATGATGGGCCAGTGGGGAAATGACGCCATTAATATCCTCAAACAGGCCTACGAAATGGGCTTGAACAAAAAGACCAAGATTTTCTTTAACTGGATCGTAAACGTTTTTGCCACCGGCATCCCGGCAGAAGCCCTGAAGGACGTCATGTGCCAGATGTTCTGGTATTTTGACATGACCGGTTTTGAGAACGCAGAGGTAGTGACGCTGTCCGCCGCGTTTACCAAAAGGTATATGGCTGAATACAACGAACCGCCGGATCCTTACGGACTGAGCGCCTACATGGGAGTCAAGAATGTGGTCAGGGGAATGGAATTGGCAAAATCCACGGATCCCAAAAAGGCCTACAATGCCATGATGGCGACTCCTAAATGGATCGGACCTAAGGGACCGGCCACCTGGATGATCGACGGCAACCCCAGGTACAAATACTCCTCCTTCATCGCAATGGGTCTTGGTGCTGATGAAAGAAAGAGCAAATTTGACTATGCGAAGATCATTGATTATTACGGAGGCAAATACTTTCAGAGAACCCCTGCCGAGTTGGGCTGGAAATAGTGTAGAAAAAAAGAAGAAAGAGACGGCCTAGACCCAGGGCCGTCTCTTTCTTCCTCAATCTAAGGATAACGAAAACAAAGTAGGTGGTATGGCTGATTTAATTACAACACAAGGTTTGACCAAACGTTTTGGCGGCCTGGTGGCCGTTAACGAGGTTGGATTACGAATTCAGGAAGGGCAAATTGCCGGCGTCATGGGACCCAACGGTTCCGGCAAGACCACCCTGTTCAACCTGCTCTCCGGCCTCTTTTCTCCCAGCGCAGGACAGATCAACTTTGCTGGAGAGGATATTACCAAAGTGCCTCCTCACAAAAGAGTGGCGATGGGGATGGCCCGGACTTTTCAGCTGGTATCCGTGTTCGATTCTTTGACGGCCTGGGAAAACCTGGTCCTCTCAACCACTCGGTTTCGGGAAGGACAACGGACCGTCGGGAATCTTTTTTTTGCCCCGGCTCGGAAGAAGATCATCCTTGAGGCATGCCTGGAAGCCCTGGAGACTGTGGGATTGGAAGAGCAGGCAGAAAAGCCCACCTCCGAGCTCTCCTACGGCGAGAAAAGGATGCTCGAGATCGGAATTGCCCTTTCACTCCAGCCCAAGTTACTTCTCCTCGATGAACCTCTGGCTGGACTGAGCGATCATGAGATCAACGAGGTATTGAACCTCATTGATCGGGTCAAAGACAATTTCACATTGGTAATCATTGAACATAAGATATCCAAAATCATGGAACTGGTGGAAACACTCAGTGTCATGAACGAAGGGCAAATTATCTGCGGAGGAGATCCCCAAGAGGTCCTTTGCGACCCCTCCGTCAGGGAATGTTATTGGGGAAAGGAAACAGACACGTGCTCCATGTAGAAGGAATAAATGCAGGTTACGGCCACGCACTGGTCCTTCACGATGTTTCTTTGACATTGGAAGAAGGCGAGATGGTCTTCATCGTAGGCCGAAATGGGGCCGGTAAGACGACTCTTTTAAAAACCATTTGCGGATTAATGAAGCCTTCCAAGGGTTCTATCACATACCGCGGTAAAAATACCCTGGGCTGGCCACCTGAAAAACTAGCCCGACAAGGCTGTCGTTTCGTCGCCCAGGACAAAAAGGTCTTCAGTGATTTGACCGTGCGGAATAATATTGAACTGGCCGCCTATGCCGTGGGTGAAGACATGAAGGAGGCCATTCAAAAGGTGACCAGCATCTATCCGGGTCTCCAACGCTTCATGGACAGCAAGGCCGGGGGGCTTAGCGGAGGGCAGAGGGAAATTCTTCTCATCGGCAGAGCCCTGGTTGGAAACCCCAGATTGTTTCTTATCGATGAACCCACCGAAGGCCTGGCCGCTATCGTAATCGAAGATATCTTCAGGATCTTGAGCCAGATGAAAAAAGAGAATGTCTCGGCCCTCATTGTAGAGCAGAACCTCTCCGTGGTTTCCCGTCTGGCTGACCGGATATTCATTATGAAAGAAGGCAAGATCATTCGAGAGATATCTGAAAAATCAGAGATGGCGGACACCGTGGCGCTTGAAAGCTATCTGTAACCTAAAAACTGCAATTAGCTTTTGGCTATTAGCCGTTAGCTTAAAGATCCTAATCATTTGCATGACTTTTCCCTTTACTTGGGGTTTCACTTTTTGATGCTAACCCATTATAACCGTAAATGACCGATTTCATACGGCTAATAGCTAACGGCTAACCGCTAATTGCATCTTTTAGGTGTAAGGAGAAATTCCCATTGAGCAACCTGAACTCTAACTCTACCCTGTCCGGGGTCACCGCAACAAAAAGGATAACGATCTACCGCGACATGGTCCTCATCGCAGCGGGCTTTTTTGCTTTAAGCCCACTCCTGGCCATGCATCGAGTAACCGATTTCATGATATTCTGCATCTTCGTCATGTCCTTCGACCTGCTCTATGGCTACATGGGCAGGTTGTCCTTCGGCCAGATGCTTTATCTCGGTACAGGGGTGTATGTTTCGACTCTTTTTTCCCTGCATTTCAGCCCCAACCCTATTTTGTCCCTGATGGCCGGGGTTGTCGGCGGGGCCATTGTGGCAGGGATACTGGGATTGATTGTGGTGGGCCTTGACGGGGCATCCTTTGCCCTTACCAACCTTGCCTTTAACCAGGTAGGATTTTTTCTCATCGGTTCCGCATTTCAGAAAGTAACCCATGGGGAGGACGGCATTTCAGCCGGGGTCGAACCGTGGGGATTCCTTGATTTCGCCAATGAATATGTGGCCTTTGGTTTTGTCCTCCTCTGTCTGCTGTTGACTTTCTACGTACTGCGCATCCTGACCAGTTCCCCCTATGGAATTGTCATCAGGTCGATCAAGGAAAATGAAAGCAGGGTCAAGTTCCTGGGATACAATACGTTCTTCTACAAATGGTTGACCTTTGTCCTGGCCGGGGCATTTGCGGCCCTTGCGGGGACTCTCTATACCTTGTATGTGGGATTCGTAAGCCCGACCTTTATCGGTCCTTTGAATAATGTAGAGGTGATCTTCGCCGCCCTCATAGGCGGGGCAGGAAATCTTTTCGGGGCGCTTATCGGAGGCATTCTCTTCATGACCATGAAGGATACTCTCTCTACCCACATCCCCCAGTGGGAATGGGTCCTGGGCGTTTTATTGCTGGTTATCGTCTTCTGGCTCAGGGGGGGCGTGACCGGACTCATCAGAACCATATACAATTATGGCAAAGAAAAGATGGCCAAACGAGCGGCAGTGGAGGTAGAAAAAGGATGATTCAGACCCTTCTTTACGGATTAACAATCGGTGCGATTCTCTACTTCTTTGCCATCGGTCTATCCATTACTTTCGGCACCATGCAGATCATCAACTTCGCCCACGCCATGGTCTATGCCCTGGGTGTCTATTTTCTCATCTCGTTCATGCCCATGGTCCAGGGGTCATTCCCTTTGGCCACCGTCTTCGCTATCGTGGCGGTAATTCCGGTGGCCTATTTGATGGAGCGGTTTATCATCAGACGGCTCTACGGCGAATCTCTGGACTACGCCATGATCGCTACCTACGCCCTGCTTCTGATCGGCACGGACGTCATCAAGTTTATATGGGGAAACACACCCCAACCGATTTCCGACCCCATCGGCGTCTCTTTTCAGCTTTTCGGCATCGACATCCCCATGTACCGGGCAGTGGTCGTACTCCTGGCTGTTGTGGTGTTTGTAGGGTTGAGGCTTTTTTTCACGAAGAGCATTGTGGGCAAAATCGTGGTGGCCGCCCTTGAAGATACGGAAGGCGTCCGGTGTCTGGGGATCAACGTGGACAAGTATTTTTCCATGGTCTTTATCCTTGGAAGCGCCCTGGCTGTACTGGGAGGCATTCTCTATGCCCCCATTGCTACGGCGGAACCCTATATGGGCCATGATATCCTCCTCATCGCCTTTGCCGTAGTCATCGTAGGGGGCATGGGCAATTTGACCGGGACTTTTGTGTCGGCCTTTCTTTTGGGGATGGTCCTTGCAATTACGGGCCGGTATTGGTCTCAAGCGGCCGACACCATGGTATTTGTAGTGATGGCCGCCGTACTGATTTTCAGACGTTCGGATGCTTAACCGGGGAGATTTCGGGCTTTTAATCCGTCCTTCCAATCGAAATGGGGAAAAAAAATATGCCTTTATCATTTGGTCCCAGGCGGGGACAATATCTGGATATCGAGGAAGCACTTAAAGAAACCGGAAACCCTCTCACAACCGAAGAAGTGAAAACCTTCGAGGTTTTTGATCTTTTCTACCGTTCCCTGTGCAGTATGCTCTTCAACTACGTCCCCACATCGGGCCATCCGGGTGGATCCATCTCTTCGGGACGATTCGTAACCGGTATTCTATTCGACACCATGGATTACGACGTAAGCAATCCCGAACGGGAAGACGCGGATATGATATCCTATGCCGCCGGGCATAAGGCTCTGGGGCTCTATTCTCTCTGGGCCTTGCGAAACGAGGTAATGCGCCTTGGGGCGCCCGAGCTCTTACCCGCTGAAGACCGCAATCAGCTTCGTCTTGAAGATCTCCTGGGTTTTCGCCGAAATCCCATCACCGATACCCCACTTTTTCTGAAATTCAAGTCCAAACCCCTGGATGGACATCCCACCCCGGCGACGCCTTTTGTGCGCCTCGCCACCGGTGCATCGGGGGTAGGCCTGGCCACATCCCTGGGTCTGGCCTTTGGGACGAAAGACTATTACCGGGACCAGGCTCCCCGGGTGCACGTGGTGGAAGGCGAAGGGGGCATGACCCCCGGGCGTATCAGTGAAGCCCTTGCCACCGCCGGCACCGCCTCCTTGGACAACATTATCCTGCATATTGATTGGAACCAAGCCTCCATCGATTCCAACCATGTCTGCCGCGACGGTAATGGCCCGGGAGAGTATGTCCAATGGGATCCGGTAGAACTGGTCTATCTGCACGACTGGAATGTGATCCTCGTCCCCGACGGCAAGGATTTCCAGCAGATCATCGCGGCCCAACGCAAGGCTCTGGAGATGGCAAACGGACAACCCACGGCCATTGTCTATCAGACCGTCAAGGGCTGGCAATACGGGATAGAAGGCAAAACCTCTCATGGCGGGGGTCACGGCCTCTGCACCGATGGTTTTTTCACCGCCCTCAAACCATTTCTCCAGGAAACAGATAAGCAACTCCCCGTTTGTGAGCCGGGCCGTCAGCGCTGCGGCGCCGGGGCCAGAAGCGACATCATGGAGGCATGCCTCTGGAACGCCTTGACCATACTCAGGGATAGTTTGACCCATGACCAGAAAATTGTGAATGTCCTGGCGCAGAAACTTCGGAGTGCCCGGGATCGTCTCGACGGACTGGGCCGAAAACCTCGAACAGACGCTCCCGACGTGAGCGCCGTCTTTCAGCGGGCCGCAGGGGCCGGGGAAATCATCCCCGAAGAACTACTGCTCACCCCGGGCAAAACCACAACCCTGCGGGGGGAATTGGGCAGGGCTCTCCAGTACTATAACAGGGCCGGCAACGGCGCCTTGCTGGCTGCATCGGCGGATCTCCTCGGCTCCACCAGCGTGAGTACGGTAACCCAGGGGTTCGGAGAAGGATTCTACAACGCCGCCACCAATCCGGATGCAAGAACCCTTTCCGTGGGCGGCATCTGTGAAGATGCCATGACCGGCGTTCTTGCAGGTATTTCCACCTACGGGCGTCACATGGGAGTAGGGTCATCCTACGGGGCATTCATCGCCCCCCTGGGCCACATTGCGACACGCCTCCACGCCATTGGAAACCAGGCCCGGCAGGCTATTAAGGAAGGTCCTTACCGGCCCTTCATTCTGGTCTGTGCACATGCCGGGCTCAAGACCGGGGAGGACGGTCCCACCCACGCCGATCCCCAGGCCCTTCAACTCCTTCAGGACAATTTCCCACGGGGTACGGTCATCACGCTCACCCCTTGGGATCCCCAGGAAATCTGGACCCTGCTGTCGGCCGCCTTGAACCGCCGCCCGGCAGTGATCGCCCCTTTCGTAACCCGACCCGCGGAGAAGGTCCTTGACAGAAAAGCCCTGGGCCTGGCCCCCAGCACCGCAGCTTCCCAGGGGCTCTATCTACTTCGCGCAGCCAGGGAAAAGGGCAAAGGAACCGTAGTGCTTCAAGGCAGCGATGTGGCCTATGCATTTCTGGAAGAAGCCTTGCCCTTACTGGAAGAGGAAGGCATCGATCTCAACGTCTACTATGTGGCCAGTGCCGAGCTTTTTGACCTCCTGCCTGCCGAGGATCAGGAACGCATTTTCCCTGAAGAACGCGCCCAGGATGCCATGGGGATTACCGGCTTCACCCTTCCTACCATGCACCGTTGGATCTGTTCCAGAAGAGGCCGCCGCATGACCCTGCACCCTTTTCAGAAGGGGCATTATCTTGGCAGCGGGCAAGCCCATATGGTCCTTTCCGAAGCGGGTCTCGACGGGGAAAGTCAGTACCGGGCTGTGGTCAGATATGTAAAAGAAAAACGATAAGAACAGAACACCATGTAGCAATCTATTTGAGGAGTCACTATGTCTTATACTTTTAAAGACCTCCATTGGGCAAATGACATTCACGCAGGCGAATACCTCCTGCCCCAGAGTCTGCCGGAAGCATTGGATATGCTGGCGGCCTATGAAGGGCGGGCCAGGGTGATCGCGGGTGGGACCGACGTGGTCCCCCAGTTGCGAAGCAGGGAAATGGTAGTGGAGGCCCTGGTGGATATTACCCGCCTGCCGGATATGGATCTCCTTGCACAGGAAGGGGATCATATTGTCCTGGGTGGGGCCGTCACACACGGTAAGGTTTCTTCCTCCCCTCTGATTCGCGAAAAAGCCCCCATCCTTGCAGAAGGGGCAGGCCGGATGGGGTCCCCCCAGATCAGGAACGTGGCCACGGTGGCGGGAAACCTGGTGAGCGCACATCCGGCGGCGGACACGGCCATCCCCTTGCTGGCACTGAACGGATCGGTAACCATTGCCTCCAAAGAGGGTGAAAGGGATGTCCCCCTCTCTGGGTTTTTCAAGGAGAAAGGCGGGTGCGTACTGGACTGCGGGAAGGAAATTCTCACCCGCATCAGCATTCCCGTCTTCCAGGAAAACCAGGGCGGAAGCTACCTGAGGTTGAGCAAACGCCAATCTCTTACCATAGCCGTTCTTGTCTCGGCGGTGGTGGTGCGCGTTAATCCTGAAGACAACAGGATCATGGAAGCCACCATGGCGTTCGGCCCGGTCGCACCAGTACCTTTGCGTGATCTCAAAACCGAGGCCCTCTTAAAAGGGGCGCCCGTTTCCAAAGAAACGGTAGAAATGGCTGCGGACAGTGCCTTTTTGCACGCGAATCCCATCTCAAGCGCCGTCTGGGGTTCCGCCACATACAAGAAAGAAATGGTCAGGGTCTTTGCCGGGAGAGGGTTGCGGAAGGCCCTGGAACAGGCAGGGACACCTGTCTCCTGAGAGGGTCGTTATGAAAGAAGAAGAAATTTTGTTCCAATTGAATGGACGTGAGGTTCGGGCGCGGGTTTCTGCCGATACCCTGCTGGTGGACCTCCTGCGGGACGGGTTTGAGCTTAAGGGCACCAAAGTGGGATGCCGCGAGGGAGAATGCGGGGCATGCACAGTCCTGCTTGACGGAGATCCAGTCAATTCATGTATCCTTCCGGCCTTCAAGATAGCCGGTCGATCGGTGGTCACCATAGAGGGAGTGTCGAATGATCAGGGGGATCTGGATGAAATCCAGCAGGCATTCATCGACGAAGGGGCGGTCCAGTGCGGTTTCTGCACACCCGGCATGATCATGAATGCCACCGCCCTTCTGGATCACAACCCTGAACCCGGTGAGCTGGAAATCAAACAGGCCATCTCCGGGGTCCTTTGCAGGTGCACCGGTTATCGCAAGATCGTTCAGGCTATCAAAACGGCAAGCGAGACAAAAAAGACCCAGGGATGATTGAGAAGGCTCCGCAGCCCGTATAGAGGGGAATGACTCATGTTCGATAAAACAGATACCAAAACAAAAGTCCTTACAAAAGAAAAGATCGATCTTCAGAAACTTGTAAAAACTCCTTCGCCGGCCTTGTCGGTGGTGGGAAAATCGGTAACCAGAACCGACGCCAGAGACAAGGTGATGGGGAAACTGCGATTCGGGGCAGATATGGACCAGGAAGGGTTCCTGCACGGCAAAATTCTCCGAAGTCCGCACCCCCATGCCCTCATAAGATCCATAGACGTGGAAAAGGCCAAGTCTCTCCCCGGGGTAGCGGCGGTCTTGACCGCCAAAGACGTGCCCGGGAGAAACGGATTTGGCGCCATCATTCCCGACCAGCCCGTCATTTGCAGTGACAAGGTACGGTTTGTGGGTGACGCCGTTGCCCTGGTGGCCGCAGAGACAGAAAAAATCGCCAGGGAAGCCTTGGAGTTAATCCAGGTGGACTACGAATTGCTACCGGCGGTCTTCGATCCCCGGGAGGCCCTCAAAGAGGATGCCCCCAAGATTCATGAAAAGGGAAACCTCCTTTCCTTCAACAAATTACGGAAAGGAGACATGGAGGAGGGTTTCGCCCAGGCTGACATAGTCCTTGAAAGACGTTACGAGGTTCCTTTTCTGGATCATGCCTACATGGAGCCGGATGTCTGCATGGCCATCCCCAAACCCGACGGCACCATGTTGGTGGAAGGCCCCATGCAGGCCCCTTTTACCGTGAGACGTAATGTAAACGCGGTACTGGGCGTGCCCATAAACAGGGTCCAGGCAAGACAGATTCACCTGGGGGGTGGATTTGGGGGAAAGGAAGACTCTCCCATCGATCTCGGATGCCGCGCCGCGGTACTGGCCTATCATACGGGACGTCCGGTGCGAATGACCCTTGAACGGGAAGAGGTTATGATCCAGACCTGCAAACGTCACCCCATGCTCATGGATGTGAAAATAGGAGCCAGGAAAGACGGTACCCTCGTAGCCTTTGAAGGCCTCATCTACGACGAACAGGGGGCCTATGCCAGCCTTGGACCGGTGATCCCACCTGCCGGCGGTTCCCATGTCCACTCCATGATCATGATGCCCGGGCCTTACGAAATCCCCAATGTGAAGGTGGATGCCTACCTCTGTTATACCAACCATCCTTATGGCGGAGCCATGCGGGGCTTTGGCGCCCCACAAGTACACGTGGCCCACGAGCAGATGGTTGACGAACTGGCCCAGGCCCTGGGCCTCAATCCCATAGAAATCCGGCGAAAAAACGGATTTAAATTGGGATCGGTTACAGCCACAGGACAGGTTCTGGACCAGAGTGTAGGACTCCAGGATGCCCTGGAAGCCTGTGCACAATCTTTTGACTGGGATCGAAGATCCCTGGAAGCCGGGCCTGTGGAAGGCAATGAAACGAAACGCCGGGGCGTAGGCATCGGCATGGGTTGGTATCGAACCAGCATCGGGACCAACGGCGATGCCTGCGGCGCCAATGTGTACCTGCACGAGGACGGTTCAGTCCTCCTGTATACGGGGATTACCGAGATGGGCCAGGGAGCTTTCACGGTCCTGCCCCAGATCTGCGCCGAAGAGCTGGGGGTCCTCGTGGAAGACATTCGAATGGTTCAGCCCGATACGGACGCCGTCCCCGAGTCAGGCCCCACGGTCGGAAGCCGTTCCACCACCCTCATGGGCAACGCCATCATCCTGGCTGCTCGTCAGGTCAAGGAATCGATCCTGAAAATGGCAAGTGAGATGCTCATGGTACCCATGGAGCGGCTGGAAGCGAAAAACCGCATGATCTTTGATCGGGATAATCCCGAAAAGTCCCTGCCTTATAATGAGGTGGCCGCAAGATGCATGGCCACGGGAAAAAGGATGATCGGGCAGGGTTGGTGGACTCCTCCGCCTCCAAGTCTGGATCCGGAGACCGGCCAGGGGAACCCCTATTTCGTGTACACCTACTCGACCCATATGGCGGAAGTACTTGTGGACATGGAAACCGGGGAAGTGGAGGTCACCGATTATGTGGCTGCCTTTGACGTGGGCAAAGCCATCAATCCAAAGGCACTGGAAGGACAGATCGAGGGCGGCGTGGCCATGGGCCTGGGCTATGCCCTCATGGAGGAAGTGGTCCTGGAAAAAGGATATATCCAGAACCTGAGTCTGAAGGATTATCTGATCCCCACGTCTCTGGATGTCCCCGATATCGAGCCCATCGTAGTAGATGGGGAGAATAACTTGGGTCCTTTCGGGGCAAAGGGGATCGGAGAAATGCCCAATATCCCTGCTACCCCAGCCATTTTAAACGCCATTGCCCATGCAACCGGGGCACGAGTCCGCTCCCTGCCGGCGGATCCGGAGAAAGTATTTATAGCCATCCGTGAAAACATCGTCAAATAGTGGCTCATCGCGGATTAACGTGATATTTTTGTTAGTTGTCGAATAGACCATACTCAGATTCCAGGTGTCAGGTGTCAGGTGTCAGGAAAAAACCGGCCTGCATTCGTAAAATTATACGTAATAACAGGTATTTGCGCTTGTCATAATAAGAAAATGGGAATAGTAGGTACTGAAACCTGACACCCGAAACCTGACACCTCTGTTCCGGAAAAAGGGATTTTTCACACTAATCCGCGTTGAGCCCAAATAGGTAAGTGGTCGAGTCGTTGAGTTGGAGAATTAACACGTGAAATCAACCGTGCCCATTCAGCCCCATCAGATGTCCAATTTTGGGGCAAAAGGTATACCTTAGAATAATAATAACGACTCAACCACTTCCCTACTCAACTACTTAACAAGGTCTGTCCGTGAGGAACAAGGGAGATAAAATGGATACACCGTTTGAAAAATATTTCAGGATGGGAATCGTGCACTTCATGGCCTTTCCCGAACTTGGCGCCGGGGAAGGCCCCTGGGAAGAGACGCTTCGGCATATCGCCCTGGATCCCTTTTTCAGCGTCGTGGAAGTCACCCGAATCGTGGATCCGAAAACCCGGGAAAGGGTTAAAAAACTCATCGAAGAGGCGGGCCTCTCCGTGGCATATGCCGCGCACCCTGCTATCCTTGGGCAAGGGCTCGATGTGAACAGCCTGGACGAAGACCATCGGGTCTCGACCTGTGACATTCTGAAGCAACATCTGGATGAGGCCATAACCATGGGGGCTGAGAATTTCGTTCTGCTGTCTGGACGGGACCCGGGAGACGAAAAACGGCCCGATGCCGTCCAGGCTCTGGTAAAATCCTTGGGAGAATTATGCGCCTATTCCACCCAAAAGGGAGGCCCCACTATCGTCATTGAAAGCTTCGACCGGGAAGTGGACAAATGCTGTCTTCTGGGGCCCGCAACCCTGGCCAGAGAAGTGGCAGAGGCGGTTCGATCAGAACACGATAATTTCGGTCTGATGGTGGATCTCGGCCACATCCCCCTGCTCAAGGAGACCCCCATGCAAGCCCTGGCTCCGGTGAAAGATTACCTGTCCCACATCCACCTGGGCAATGCGGTCCTCGACAAAGGTTGCGCTGGTTATGGAGACAACCACCCCATCTTCGGCATGCCGGGCAGTGCCAACGGTCTGCCGGAAATGATAGACTTCCTCAAAACCCTTCTGGACATAGGCTTTCTGGACGGGCATTCTTTCCCCATTGTGAGCTTTGAGATCAAGCCTCTGGAAGGCCAGGATTCTCTTTCCATCATCGCCAACGCGAAGAGGATGCTGAACCGGGCCTGGGCCATGGTTTAGTTTAAATTTAGGGCTCATCGGATTAACGTGATATTCTTATCAGTTGTTGAATAGAACATGCTCAGATCCCAGGTGTCAGGTGTCAGGGAAAAACCCGGTCACATTCATCTTATTCGATGTAATAACAAATAGTTATACTAATTAAAATTACGAAATTTAGGGATAGTTGGTACTGAAACCTGACACCCGAAACCTGACACCTCGGTTCCGGAAAAAGGGATTCTTCACGCTAATCCGCGTTGAACCAAATTTAGATTCCAAGGAGATCAGATATGCAGGATATAGAAAAAGTAATTCAGGAATGGGAACCCACCAAGATCCATTTCGGCGAAGGGAGCATCAACAAGGTGGGGGATGCAGTCCGGAGATATGCAGACAATGCCCTCGTGGTCATAGGCCGGGGATCTATCAAGACCACCGGTGTCCTGGACAGGATCACCGCACTCCTCGATAAAGCCTCGATCAGATATGAGATCTGCGAAGGGGTGGAACCCAACCCCAGCAAAGAAACGGTTTATCGAATCGCCTATCGCCTCCTGGCAGGCAATTTCACCTGCCTGCTGGCCGTTGGGGGTGGATCCGTCATCGACGCCGCCAAGGCCGCCGGCATATTGGCCAAGGTAAAAGAAGGCGACCTGGATGAGTATTTCGGAGTGGGGATGGTCTCCAAAAAGACCGAGCGGTCTACGGACCTTGTGGCCGTTCCCACGACCAGCGGTTCCGGAAGCGAGGTAACACGCTTTTCGGTTATTACGGATCCTGTTCTGGGGGTAAAAAAACTGATGATCGATCCGGCCATCGTCGCCAGAGAGGCCATTGTAGACCCCGAATTGACCTATTCATGCAGCAAACAAGTCACCCTCGTTTCAGGCCTTGACGCCATGACCCATCTGGTGGAGGGATACCTGAACACGGTGGACGACGCCTCGGATCCCCAGACCAACGACCGGGCCCTCGCCGGATTGGCCCTTCTCTTTGAGGCGCTCCCCAGGATCATCCGGGACCCGCAAGACAAAGCAGGAAGAAAGAACATGGCCCTTGCCAGTCTCTTAGGAGGAACGGTCCTTTTTTTCAAACAAGCCGGCGGTCCCCATCTGAACTCCTTCAGTTGGTGTAATGCAATGGATCACGGCGAAGCCTGTGCCGTCATGCTTCCCTATTACGGGGCCTATTATGCTCCCGTGGTGGCCGACAGGCTGAAAAACGTCTCCCAAATTATGGGAATTAAGGATTCCGGTGACGTTGCGAGGGATTTCGCCCAGGGCTTGCTCGATTTTTACCGGGAATTGGATTTCCCCTTGACCTTGAAGGAATTCGAGAACTTTTCTGTAGATCTCATCGAAAAGGCAGTTTCGGATGCCGCTCAGAACAAGATGAAACTCGACGCCATGCCCCGGCCGGTCCCCCTGGAGAAAAGTGAAACGGTCTTGCGGACCATCATAGAAGGTGCCTATGAGGGGAAACTCGACGAGATCCTGAAACTCTAAATAAAAACGGCTCAGCGCGAATTAGCGTGAAGAAACCCTTTTTCCGGAACAGGGGTGTCAGGTTTCGGGTGTCAGGTTTCAGTACCTGCTACTCCTACTTTCTGTTTATAATAAGAATAACTATTTGTTATTACGTTGGTATTATGAATGCGACCCGGTTTTTTCCTGACACCTGACACCTGACACCTGGAATCTGAGCATGGTCTATTCGACAACTGATAAAAATATCACGTTAATCCCCGATGAGCCATAAAAACTTGCCTCATGGAGCACCGGAATAAAGGAAACAGCAAATGCTAAAAGGCGTCGGCCATATCGGCATAGCCGTAAAGAACATCGAAGATAGTCTGAAGGCCATCAGCAAAGCCCTGGATCTCCCGGTCCCCCGGATTATGGATTTTCCCGACAGAGAAGTAAAGGTGGCAGTGGTGGATCTCAAGGGGGTCGGGCTGGAGTTCATCGAGGATTACAGCGAAGAAGGAACCTTTGCCACATTCGTGAAGGAAAGGGGAAATGCCATCCATCATGTGTGTCTTCTGTCAGACGACATGGAGGAGGATCTAGAGATCCTAGAAGGGCGGGGAGTGGAACTGGCGGACCGGAAGCCTAAAATGGGATTGCGGGGAAAACGGATCGCTTTTACAAAACCCTCTGTTTTAGATGGTATTCCGATCGAGCTGTCCGAACCCTAAGGGTTCCCCCCCCTGCCCTACCCACCGAAATAAGGATGTACCCACCGGATATCGTCCCCTTCGTTGATCTCAAGGGATTCGTATTCGTTTGATTTGACCACCCGTCCGTTCACCACAAATACGATATTGTCCTTTCCGGTCTTCTCTATGATCGTCCGGATCATGGGTTCATCTTTTTTGGCCTCCCGGATGAGCTTTACCACTTCGATGAACCGTGCCCCATCCTGGAATTCCCGTTCTTTGCAGTTAATGCATGCTTTCATGTTGGATTTTGCTCATATGAAACTTCGTTTCGGTTCAAGGTTCAAAGGTTCAAGGGTTCTCCGCTTTCGCTTCGCTTCAGACGGGATCTTCGACAAGGTTTGGATTGCTGGTTGCCACCCCTGTGTGAGTGGCATCCTGCCACGACCGGATCTGCATGAAGCAGAAGTCGATAGCCCGAGAGACCCGGAAAATCGCGGCTGGAACCCGCTCACACAGAAAGATGAGATGGAACCTGGAAGTTTCTTTCTCGATCAGACTAACCATTTTTCCCGGTCAGAAACGGCGCTTATATCGGATTCGGGGTACAAGGCTCAGAGCCCCTTTTCCTGAGCTCTGAACCTTGGTCCCTATTTTTCTTTTTCTGGAAATTTATAATAACCTACTCCGCATAGTCTTCCATGCCGAGGCGGATGAGAAGCTCATCGGTTGGAATGCCTTCATCGTCCCAGCCTCGGACTCCGTAATACTGCAGGATGGCCTCATCGAGACCCACCGGAATCTTTCCTGCGGCCGGTCCTTCCGTCACGGGCTCCATGAATCGTTTGGGGTAGGCGAAGTCGTCATCCACTTCCCAACCGTAACGAATGTTCAGGAGTTTCTGGAGGGTAGTGATCCTTTCTCCGGACTTACGAAGATCGTCAAGGTCCCAGTCCATCCCGGTGGCGGCATTTATGGTCTTGGTTAGATCGGTGAGGGTGTACCCCCGGAACTCCTGGAATTTGCAGTGTCCGGCCGAATTGATGACGTTGCAATAGTCGTGGAATTTGGCGTTGCGATCCCCTGCATTGTCCCAGGACCAGCGTTCTTCGTTTTCCACTTCGTCAATGCCCCATTCGGGCAGTTTGATGTGCCCCACCCAGATATGCTGGCTATTGCCCCTTTCATGATTAGGTCCGGCTGCGACGCCGGTGCAGTAATTGAGCGCCGAGATATACTGGGCACGCCAGTTGTGGGCCGCAATCTCCTGCCCTTTCATCTGCACAGCCCAGTCTTCCGAACCCTGCCCGATCCGTTCTGACGCGATCTTAGTTCCTTCACCCAACAGGTACCCTAAGCCATCGGCCCTCTCTCCTATCTTCTTGACCATTTCAACCATGGCCTCGGCGTTCCCCCAGGTAAGGTCCAGACCATAGGTGTCTTCCTTGGTGATAACCCCTTTTTCATAACACTCCATGGCCCAGGCAATCACAACACCAAGGGAGATGCAGTCCAGGGTGTATTTATTGGCCAGTTCACAGGCATAAGAAACAGCTTTGACATCGTCCACCATGGTATTGAAACCCACCATGGCAAAGGATTCATATTCAGGACCTTTGCCGGAATATGCGTAGGGCCCTTCTTCCACGGTAACATGGTTGTGACACTGGATCACACAATATTTGCACGGCCAAGGCTTGGCATTAAGTTCCTTGGCGTAGTTGGAAGCGTGCATGGTTTCCACCCCGCTGGGAAATTTGGCGAGGCTGTAATTCTTAATGGGCAAGTTCCCCTGGGGGGCAAAAAGTTCCGTAGCCATGGCCGTGCCCACCCTCTTGATCTGCAGCCAGTCCGGCTTTTCCTTGTCCATCTGGACCAGGCGGGTGTTGATCTCTTTGCTGATCCGTGCCATTTCATCGGAGTCGTGAAACTCGACTTGCTTGCTCCCTCGTACGGCCAGGCCCTTGAACATCTTGGAGCCCATAACCGCTCCCAGACCACTGCGGCCCAGAAAGGATTTTTTTCGGGTCTGGATGCACGCATATCTCACCAGACGTTCCCCGGCCTGACCGATGGTGACCACTTCAAAGTCATCTCCCTCGGCGGCCTTGATCCCGTCTTCGGTTTCATAGGCATCTTTTCCCCACAGATCACCGGCGTCCTTGATCTCTGCCTTGCCCTCGTCCACAACCACGTAGACCGGTTTTGCAGCCCTGCCGTAAACCACAACGGCGTCATATCCGGTCTGTTTCAGCATAATCCCAAAGGAGGCCGTGGCCGCAGAATCCGCATTCATTTGAATGGACGGCGAGATAGCCCCAGCGGACCATTTCCCTGCTCCACTCTGTTTGGCGCCGTGGATGGTCCCCGATGCAAAGGTAAGGCGGTTGGCAGGATTGAAAGCAGTTGTTCCAGCAGGACATTCTTTCCACAAGTAATAAGCAGCCATTCCGGCGCCGCCCAGAAAGTATTCGTATACCTCATCAGGAAGTTGCTCCTCTTCGCAAACCCCGTTTGTCAAATCCACCTTTAGAACCTTATTCCATACACCTTTCATGATCTTTCCCTCCAAGCTAAAATTTATAATTCGATCTATGTACAAACCTCGTAAAAAACGTATCTACTCAAACATTTTCCCAGCCCTGAAATGTTGAAATATTTTAGAATAACACGGGCTTGCTGTCAAGCATCAACCTACGTCTTAGACGATTCTCATCCGGTTATTTTTCATCAAGAACAACCATGAAATCGATAATGCGAGAACCATGGGTAAGAAATCTGAACAGCACCCTATTTCGTAGGATTTTTGTAGTTGACCCACAGCATATTCTGTTCTAGTTTGGCGCCATGACAAAATCCATGCAGAAAGAGGCGCAATGAACCAAAAAATAGACTCCCGCATTTATGACGAGAGCAAAATAAAAACCCTCAGTTCCCTGGAGCATATCCGGCTACGCACCGGCATGTACATTGGGCGGCTCGGAGATGGTTCCACCCCCGATGACGGTATCTATATCCTGCTCAAAGAGGTGGTGGACAATGCCATCGATGAATTCATCATGGGCGAGGGAAAAAAAATCGTCATCACCGTAAAAGACGATTTCGTTTCCGTTCGTGACTACGGCCGGGGAATTCCCCTGGGAAAGGTCATTGAGTGTATATCGGTCATCAACACCGGTGCGAAGTATAACGATGATGTTTTCCAATTCAGTGTAGGCCTCAATGGAATCGGGACCAAGGCGGTGAATGCCCTATCCTCTCACTTCAAGGTGGTCGCCTATCGCGACGGAAAAACCAGTGAAGCCGTGTTCGAAAAGGGGAAACTTCATTCCAAGAATCGGGGAAATCATTCCAAAGAACCCGATGGCACTTATGTAGAATTTCGTCCGGACGATGCAATTTTCGGAGAGTTTTCCTTCAACCTGGAATATGTGGAGCAACGTATCTGGAACTACGCCTGCCTCAACAGCGGGTTGCGTCTCCTTTTAAACGGACGGAAATTTGAATCCAGAAAAGGGCTGCTGGATCTCCTTTCCTCGGAGGTGGGAGAGGATACCGTCTATGACATGGTCTACCACAAAGAACCCTATCTGGAGTTCTCTTTTACCCACACGGCCAATTATGGAGAGGCCTATTTTTCCTTTGTCAACGGGCAATATACTTCCGATGGCGGGACCCATCAGGCCGGCTTTCGTGAAGGAATTTTAAAAGGGGTCAACGAATTTTTCAAAAAGAGTCATTCAGGAATGGACGTCCGCGAAGGAATTGTAGGCGCCGTGGCCGTGAGGGTCAAATCCCCCGTATTTGAAAGCCAGACCAAGAATAAGCTGGGGAACACCGAAGTCCGAAGCTGGGTCGTGGGCCGGGTGCGATCCGCTGTAGTCGATTATCTCCATAAAAACAGCGGGGTTGCCGAAAAACTGGAGGAAAAGATCCTCCATAACGAACGGTTGCGAAAGGAATTGAACACCGTCAAAAAAGAGGCCAAAGCCGCAGCCAAAAAAATCGCCATCAAGATTCCCAAACTGAAAGACTGCAAGCATCACCTTCAGGATGGTCCAAAAGGGGCTGGATCTACAGTATTTATCACCGAAGGTCAGTCTGCATCTGGTTCCATGGTTTCCTGCCGTGATGTGTATACCCAGGCTATCTTCTCCCTGCGGGGAAAGCCTCAGAATGTGTTTGGGAAGAAAAAAGCCGCCATTTACAAAAACGAAGAATTGTACAATATGATGATGGCCCTGGGCATCGAAGATCATATTAACAACCTTCGCTACGGGAGGATCGTCATCGCCACGGATGCCGACCACGACGGGTTCCACATCCGAAATCTCCTGCTCACCTTTTTTCTCAATTATTTTGAAGAACTGGTCTTTGCCAACCGTATCTACATACTGGAGACACCGCTGTTCCGGGTTCGCAACAAAAAGGAAACCCGGTACTGTTATGACAAAAAGGAACGGAATGCGGCCATGAGCCAAATTAAACAGGCTGAAATCACCCGATTCAAGGGGTTGGGTGAAATTTCGCCCAAGGAATTCGGACAATTTATTGGGGAAGATATTCGCTTGATCCCCATAGATCTTCGGTCACTCAAGAGGGTGCCCGAAATCCTTCGCTTTTACATGGGAAAAAATACCCCCGAACGTCGGAATTTCATCATGGAGAATCTCATCTGATGGTCTATGCCAAACAGGTTTTCAACAGCAATTATCTGGAATATGCATCCTACGTAATCAAAGACAGGGCGATACCCTATCTTGACGATGGACTGAAACCGGTCCAGCGGCGGATCCTTCATTCCCTCTTTGAAATGGACGACGGGAAGTTCCATAAGGTGGCCAACGTCGTGGGAAACTGCATGAAATACCATCCCCATGGCGACGCTTCTATTTATTCAGCCCTCGTAACCCTGGCCAACAAAGAGCTCTTCATTGAAAAACAGGGTAATTTCGGCAATATTTTCACCGGGGATGATCCCTCTGCTGCCCGGTACATCGAGTGCCGTCTTTTACCGCTAGCCAAAGAGGTTCTCTACAACCCGGAGATCACACAATACGAGGATTCCTACGACGGAAGGAACCGGGAACCGATCGCCTTTCCGGCCAAAATCCCCGTACTGTTGGTCCATGGGGCAGAAGGAATCGCCGTGGGTATGGCCACCAAAATCCTTCCCCACAACCTCATAGAGGTGGCGGAGGCGATCATCTCCTGTCTCAAGGGGGAGGCGTTTCGCCTTCTCCCCGATTTTTTGACCGGGGGCCTGGCCGATGTAAGCGAATATGAGGACGGCAAAGGAAAGGTCCTGGTTCGGGCGAGGCTCGATACCGCAGATCCCAAGAAAATAGTGGTTCGTGAACTGCCTTTCGGCTCCACCACCGAAAGTCTGATCCAATCCATCGAGGCGGCTGCAAAGAAAAATAAGATCAAGATCTCCAATGTGGAGGATTACACCGCCGAAGAAGTTGAGATCGAAATCAAACTTTCCAGGGGGGTGTACTCAGAGGATACGGTGAATGCCCTTTTTGCCTTCACGGACTGCGAAACCTCCATTTCCGTCAATCTCCTGGTAATCAAGGAAGGGGTTCCGGAACTCATGACCCTGACCGAGGTGATTCATTACCACGCCGGAAAACTGGTGGAGATCCTCATCGCAGAGCTCGAGCTTGAACAACGCCAGCTAAAGGATCGATTACACGCACGAACCCTTGAACAGATCTTTATCGAAGAACGCATTTATAAAAAGATTGAAGAGATGACCACCAAGAGGGCGGTCATTGAGGCCGTGCTTGATGGGTTCATCCCTTTTTCGGAAATCATCAAACGCGAGGTCACCCTGGAGGACGTGGAACGGCTCCTGAAGGTCCCTATTCGGCGCATTTCTCTGTATGACATTAAGAAGGTCCAAAAAGAGATGCGGGAAATCAAAAAACGGCTCAAGGAGATTACGCACCATCTTTCCCAGATCACCCAATACGCCATCTCTTTTCTGAATAACCATATCATTGAAAAACACCGGGATTCCCATCCGCGTCGCACTGAGCTCATTTCCTTTAACCAGGTGGATGTACGCGAGGCAGCCCAAAGAAACCTGAAACTCCGTTATGACCAAAAAACCGGATACTTGGGCCATGAAGCAGGCGGAAACGTGCTTTTCGATGTCTCAGCCTATGACCGGATATTGGTAATCCGGAAAAGCGGCGCTTACTCAGTGATGGATGTGCCGGATAAGGTCTTCGTAGACAAAGGGATGCGCTACTGCGGTTTCGCGGACCCGGAGACCTGTGCCGGCATCGTTTTCACAATCGTCTATCGAAACGGGGATGGGTATCTGCATATGAAACGGTGCCGAATAGAAAAGTATATCCTCAACAAAGGGTACACCCTGGCACCCGAAGAGGCCACTATCCTGAAGATGACTACCCGTGAAGACGGAGCGCTGATTCTCAGCTACAAACCCAAACCCCGCATGCGGGTCCTTCAAGAGACCTTCAAAATTGCTGATTATGTCGTCAAAGGGGTCAAGGCTCGGGGGGTTCGTCTTTCCACCAAGGAAGTAAAATCCGTCAGGCTTGTATAAACTGCAAACCTGCCTCAGCGCAGGCCAAGGAAGGAGTTTTTTATGATCTCCGTAAATAGAGAATGGCTGTTGTCGATTATCATATTGTCTGTTTTAAACCTATCGGGTTGTGCTTCCTCTTTTAACAGCAGGGGACTGAATCTGACCGCCGAGGCCAACTTCACTCAGGTGGTAAAAGAGTTTGACCCTGCGGGAGAAAAATATGCAGACATGCCATTTTCAGAATTAATCTATTTATGCACGGCTTATGCGGAATTGAAAGATTACAATAAACTTTTCCCCTGTCTGGAAACAGCGCAAACGAAGGTTAATGAAGGGGACTATATTGCCGACACCTGGAACCATTCGGCCACGCCATCCAGATTGAAGGCTACGGCACTTATCGAGCTTGGACAGTACGAGGCGGCGGTTAAGGAGGCAGAGCATTCTTATAAAATTGTTATGGATAATAACCTGACGCGGTTTGAAGAGGTTAAAGTATTGGACGTCCTCGGCCTGGCTTACGCCTTGGCGGGAAAAACAGTCGAAGCTGAAGTGATCGCCGAAAAACTGAAAGAGTTATATCTGGGATATCCCTATTTTCTTGTAGAGGATGATCGAAATATCGCACTTGCCAGGATTTATATTGCGTTGAAGAAATATCCGGAGGCAATAAATGCCATTTCTTACAAGTTTGAGGCTTCCAACACGTTTTTAAAGACGATCGGAGGCTGGGATGTCTTTGTGAACAATAAGCTGTCTTTTGAATTCATGAAAAACAAAAGTTTGTTCGAGGTCGGCCGTTGGCCCGAGGCCAAAGAAGGTTATGACGCGCTCCTAAGCTATCCCTATATCCGGGATCGCGGCGAAATGAGCTGGAACATCTTATTCGATCGCGGCCGGATCGCCGAAAAGGAAGGCCATATAAAAGAGGCCATTGAATTTTACGAAAGAGCGGTCGAGTTGATCGAACAGCATCGGTCCAGCATCAACATCGAGGCGAGCAAAATAGGCTTTGTAGGAGATAAACAGGCGGTTTATCAAAGTCTGATTAAATCATTATACAACAACCAGCAATATGAAAAAGCCTTCGCATACGTGGAAAGATCAAAATCCCGGGCGTTGGTTGATCTTCTGGCGGGCAAACAGGATTTTGCGGTGAAAATTGCCGGTAAAGAGAAGCAGTTAAGATCCATTATCGCCCTTAATGACCGGGTGGAAGCAGAAACAATCGCTCTGGATAATCCAACAAACAAATCCCAAACAAGGGGCATCGCAATTCAGGCGAAGCGTGATCTGCAGCGTGAGGCGCCGGAACTCGCTTCGCTGGTAACCGTCAACCCGATCCCTATAGCTGAAATTCAATCCTTAATTCCAAAAGGTGAAGCCCTGGTTGAGTTTTACTATTCTGGAAAGGATATGTATGCCTTTGTCTTATCTGCAAGTGGCTTGAAAAGCGCAAAAATCAGCAGCGAAGGGCTTGTCAATGAGGTGGCGGCTTTCAGAAAGTCCTTGGAAACCCCCGGTTCACAACAAACCAGGGAACTGGGCGGCAAGCTCTATCAGCGGCTGATCAAGCCTTTGGAAGGAGCTTTAAAAGAACGCAATCTCATTATCGTACCCCACGGCGTTCTCCACTATATTCCCATGAGTGCCTTGTATAACGGCAAGGATTACATGATCGACCACTATAATATCCGATTGATGCCCAGCGCGAGCGCCATGAAGTACCTTCGGGAACAGAGAAATGACAAAACAGGGGGGATTTTGGCATTCGGCAATCCCGACTTGGGAAATCCAGACTATGATCTTGCCTTCGCTCAGAAAGAAGCTCTTGAGGTTGCCAATATCTGGGCCAATTCGAAGGTTTTTTTGCGCAAAGAGGCCACAGAGGAAGCCCTGCTCAGGCACGGCGGCAGCTATAACTACATTCACTTTGCCACCCATGGGGAGTTTTCTCCAGACAGCCCACTGCAATCGGCGATTCTTCTTGCCCCTGACGCCAACTCCAACGGCCTGCTGACCGTCGACAAACTCTATTCAATGCAACTGGGTGCAAACCTTGTCACCTTGAGCGCCTGTGAAACCGGTCTCAGCAAGGTTGCCAACGGGGATGACCTGGTGGGGCTGACGCGAGGGTTTTTCTATGCCGGGAGTAATTCGATTGTGGCGAGTCTCTGGCAAGTCGACGACCTCGCGACCTCCTACCTCATGATTCGATTCTACAAAGGCTTGCAAAAGACGGACAAGCGGGACGCCTTGCGAAAAGCCCAGCTTGCGACCCGCAGAAAGTATCCTCATCCCTACTACTGGGCTTCATTCCAGTTGACCGGAAGCAGTAGATAATTTGTTTTAATTGCTCTGTCTTATTTATTGTGGCTCTACGCGCCTATGGGAAAGTAAGTCAAGAAAAAACACTTCCCCATTAGAAAAAAAATCTCTTTTTTTTCTTGCTTACGGTCTCCGGTCTTTGGCCTACCAG
>Ga0208901_1000030_pt1 | contig 96569 bp, 87 predicted proteins | sample AntAceMetag02UKF_FD_184764 | JGI IMG/M metagenome (GOLD analysis project Ga0208901, IMG submission 184764) | Saline lake microbial communities from Ace Lake, Antarctica - Antarctic Ace Lake Metagenome 02UKF (SPAdes) (version 2) | ecosystem: Environmental > Aquatic > Non-marine Saline and...
GATCATCCAGGGTCTGGAAGAATTGAAGTCGAAACACCTGGCTGGTCCCATGATAGAAGCCAAAGAGGCGATGCTCAAGAAAGTAAAGGCGCTTGCGGAAATCAACCCCATGTTGGGGCATCGCGGAGTCCGGTTGGGTATCACCTACCCGGAGATCTACGCTATGCAGATCAGGGCTGTCCTGGAGGCCGCGGCGGAACATATTCAGGAAGGGGGGAAGGTCTCCCCTGAAATTATGATTCCGCAGGTGTGCACGCTCGAGGAGCTCCAATTTGTACACCGCTATGTGACCGGAATAAGTGATGAAGTACAGAAGAAATTCGGCTTGGAGGTTCCTTATAAATTTGGGACCATGATTGAAGTGGTACGGGCCTGCATGCGTGCGGGAAGGATCGCCGAACTGGCTGAATTTATATCTTTTGGAACAAACGATCTGACCCAGGCGACGTTTTCATTTTCGCGGGAAGATGCGGAAAATAAATTTTTGCCCCTTTACGAAGAGAGGGAAATCCTGCAGCACAACCCGTTTGAGGTTTTGGATATCAAAGGGGTCGGCCGTTTGATGATGATTACGATGGAATGGGCTAGAAAGACACGCCCCGACCTGAAAGTAGGTATTTGCGGGGAGCAGGGCGGGCATCCGGATTCTATTCGTTTCTGCCATCACATACATATGAGTTATGTATCCTGTTCTCCCCCCAGGGTTCCCATTGCCAGACTGGCGGCGGCCCACGCAAAACTCAAGGAAAAGGAATACCGGATAAATTGATGTCTGGTACCCTTAACTTTTTCATATTGATATAAAGGTAAATAGTCAATGCCCCATGCACATATTGTAGGGACAGGGTCATCCATGCCGAAAAGAATCCTGTCGAATGAAGATCTTGAAAATATGGTAGATACAAGCGACGAGTGGATTACACGCCGCAGCGGAATAAAGGAACGCCGCATTTCTTCAAATCTGGAACAGGAAAGCACTTGTGACCTGTCATCCAGGGCTTCATCCAGGGCTTTGGAAATGGCAGGTGTATCGCCGGAAGACCTGGACATGATTGTAGTGGGTACGGTCACCGCGGATCGACAATTTCCATCTACAGGCTGCATGATCCAGATGACGTTGAATGCCAAAAATGCAGTAGCTTTTGATGTGTCCGCAGGATGTTCAGGGTTCCTTTATGCTCTTACCGTTGTAAAGAACGCCATCCAGTGCGGGACTTGCCGAAATGCATTGGTGGTGGGAGTTGACAGACTTTCCAGCGTTGTAAACTGGCAAGATCGCGGAACTTGTGTCCTGTTAGCTGATGGGGCTGGGGCTGTGGCTGTTTCGGCTAATTCGAAGAAAGGAGGGGTGCTTTCGACCCACTTGCGATCTGACGGTAGGTTGTGGGAGTTGCTTTACTCCGAGGAGGGAAATACCTTTACGCCCGAGATCCTCCAGGATATTGATCAAAAATCATCTTATCTGAAAATGGCTGGAAACCGTCTTTTCAAGCGGGCCATCGCCTATATGGCTGAAATTTCGAAGGACGCACTCAACGAAAATGGTTTGACGGTCGGGGATATTGGCCTCGTAGTCCCACACCAGGCCAATATCCGTATTATTAATGCTCTTGCACACACCCTGAGTGTTCCTGAGGAAAAGGTCTATGTGAATATTCACAAGTATGGCAATACCTCTTCGGCAACCATTCCTATTGCACTGGATGAGGCCAACCGCGAAGGGCGATTGAACAAGGGCGACAATGTCCTTATGGTTACTTTTGGCTCAGGTTTAACCTGGGGGTCCAGTATCGTGGAGTGGACTGCTTAGATGGTACACAAAAAATGCAATTAGCCATTAGCCGTTAGCTATTAGACTTACAATGTTAGCTAGTTATGGTGTAGTATTTAGCATCAAAAAGTGAAGACCTCATTATAGGGAAAAGTCATGCAGCTGTTTGCGATTTTTAAGCTAACGGCTAATAGCTAATGGCGGGTTTTAGATGGTACGCGAAAAAGGGGTTATCGAAAGAATTACCGGCAAAAAAGCCATGGTTCGCATACAGAAGAGTTCAGCCTGCTCTGCCTGTGAATCCAAAGATTCCTGTGATGTGGCTTCTGGTCAAGGGATGACCATCGAAGTCGTTAACGAACTGATGGCTTCTGAGGGTGATGTGGTGGAGATCAGTATCTCCTCTCGTTCGTTTCTGAAGCTTACGGTACTTGTGTATTTCGTGCCGGTGGCAACCCTGATTATCTGTGCCTATTTCGGAGAGGCGTTGGGAGCGCGTCTCGGTTTCAATACGTCACTGTCGTCGATTCTGGCAGGAGGCATGGGCATGGGGGCTACATTTTTTATCCTGCGGAGATTTGATCAAGATCAGCGGAGAAAGAGAAGCCTCAGCCCTAAGATGACGCGGATTTTATTGGGTTAGGGAAAAGGGCCTCCTTTTTTCGGCTCATCGCGGATTAACGTGATATTTTTGTCAGTTGTCGAATCGCCCATGCTCAGATTCCAGGTGTCAGGTGTCAGGAAAAAACCGGGCCGCAGTCAGTATTTTAAACATAATAACAAATAGTTATGCTTATTATAGCCAGAAAATGGGAATAGTAGGTACTGAAATCTGACACCCGAAACCTGACACCTCTGTTCGGAAAAAGGGATTCTTCACGCTAATCCGCGTTGATCCCTTTTTTTTATGCCATACTCCCACGAAGAATGCAGCCATCTACGGTTGCCTTTCCTGCAACCACATCCTCCGCAAATGTCTGGCAATCGGGAGAACCGCAGGCCCCGCACTCCTTGCGTGGAAGGCATTCCAGGATCTGCTGTACCTCGTTCTGTTTTTCTATGGCCGCCGAGATATCCGACAAGGATGACCGTTTAAAGGGGCTGTTTGTGGGGAGGATAGGGTCGGCCCCATGGAACCAGCCTTTATCATATAATTTTTTCACATATTCATATTTGACCCTTTTTTCTTCCCCGAACATACGGATGAGTTTTCGGAGATTGTGTCTGGCCTGGTATTTGTCTGCTACAGTATAAGGGCCTCCAAGACAGCCCACATCGCATGTCCTGAATTCTATGTAATCTATATGGCTCAGGATGCCCATTTCCACCTTTTCAAGGTATCGGATGGTCTCCTGCAGGCCGGAAATTGACAGACAGTTCAGGTCCAGTCCGGCAATCTCCCCCCCTGACATCCCCCAACCGAGGCCGATTCCTCCCGCGTGATGGAGCACAATATCCTCATCTACATTTTGAATATTCTTCTTTAATGTTTCATAGATGCTGCTGATGGCCACCGCCTCGTCAAGATAGGAGCGTTCTTGAAAAATAGGCTCCTTGATACAGATCATTTTGGAGGGACATGGCGTGATATGTACGACCTTGATGTCTTCTTCCCGGCAACCGTATCTTGTCACAAGGCGTTGCTTTGATTCTCTTGCCACGATTTCCCGTGGCGTAATCAGCGGAGGGATATTCTTTAAAAGGGAGGGAAATCTATGGGCAATAAGCCTGACTACCACCGGGCATATGGGGGAAATCAGAGGGAAAAAAGTATCATCCTTCTCTCGATGCTCTTTAATGAACAGCTCAATGGCCACATTGAACATTTCATTGGTATACGTCTGGTCGTGCACGTAATTGAATCCCATCCTTTTGAGTCCAAGAAGGATGTCATTGGGCAATATCCCTGTTTCAAACTGGGCATACAATGCAGTTGAGGCACTCACAGCGTTGAAGAGATCTTTGGAAACGGGACCCTCTTTTTCGTTTGTGCCCATCACAGCGCTTATGGCGTTCCTCGGGCAGATGCGCATGCATTCTCCGCAGTCAATGCATTTTGCATCGTCGATCTGAACCTCCCTGCCTTCTTTCACACGTATGGCTTTTGTCGGGCATGCCTTCATGCAGAGGACACAGCCGTTACATATTTTTTTATCTACATGAACATAATGGATCGGTTCCTGAAGGGGCTTGGGTTCAGTCATGATACTTCTCGTACTGTGATCGAGATTTTGAGCTGGGTTCCTTTGCCTTTATCAGAATGAATTTCCAGAGAATCGGCATTTTTTTTGATGTTTGGAAGTCCCATCCCCGCGCCAAAGCCCATTTCCCTGTATTCGGAGGTTGCAGTGCTGTAGCCTTCCTGCAGGGCAAGCTCGACGTTTTCAATCCCAGGGCCTTCGTCTTTGAAGTCCAGAACAATTTTTCTGGGTTCCACCGTGAGGACCAGCATTCCATCTCCACCGTGCATGACTACATTCATCTCTGCCTCATAGGCGCAAACCGCTACCCTGCGAACGCAGTCGGCATCGAACCCAATTTTCTTGAGAATGCTTTGAACTTCGATTGACGCTTCACCGGCCCTGACAAAATCCCTGGCCTTGATTTCAAACTGTCTTTTTAGGTTGGTCATATTATTTGCCATGGGCTCGAGGTTTATGTAACCCTGGTTCCACACCACATACATTGCCGCTTCACGTGTTTAGTTCTCCAACTCAACGACTCTCGATCACTTAATTATTTGACGAGGTCTGGAGGCAGCACCAACGAGTGGGTTTTTCGGTTACAGGCAATCTTATGCCGGGGCCTTTAATTTTACTTCGACCCCACGGAGACCTTTGCTGAAAAGTCTTCCGCTTGACGAAAACATGGTGAAAGGCGTAGTCAGAAGGGGCACTCCGTATTCGCTGGCTTTGGCGATGATTTCCTCTGACGGACGTTTGCCCCTTACAAAAACTACCGCGCTGACGCCTGCAATCATTGAGGTTCGAACAACCTGTATATTGCAGAGTCCGGTTAATAAAAGTGAGCCTGTATTAGGCCCGGTGAGCAGATCGCTCATGAGATCACTTGCTGTACATTTTTCAACGACCATGTCCAGTTTGTCATGCCCGGTAATTATTTCAGCGTGCAATATGTCTTTAACAGCATCTAATTTCATCATGATATGTCATCTAATGGGTACACTTATTTTTTTCGGATTAAAGATTGTTCTTCTCCCTCTCGGCCGGAAGGTGACGTGCCGGATACAGGGTCAGAAAACAGCAGCCGTTACACTTTGGTTACTGCGCCAAATTTGCAATTATCATAGCACAGACCACATTTTATGCAAAGGTCCTGATCAAGAATGTGGGGTTTTTTCTTTTCCCCTGTGATAGCATTCTGAGGACATTTCCGTGCGCACAGGGTGCATCCGGTGCAGATGTCGGGATCGATATGAAAGGTGATGAGCGCTTTACAAACGGCAGCGGGACAGCGTTTTTCCAGAATATGAGCTTCATATTCGTGGCGGAAATAGCGAAGGGTACTCAGTACAGGGTTTGGAACAGTCTGGCCCAAGCCGCACAGGGATGCAGACTGGAGAACTTTGCTCAATCGTTCGAGTCTTTCAATGTCTTCGATAGTTCCTTTGCCCTCTGTAATCCGTTCCAATATCCACAGGAGCTGTCGCGTTCCCTCACGGCAAGGGGTGCATTTCCCACAGGATTCTTCCGTGGTGAATTCTACGAAAAATCTTGCCACGTCCACCATGCAGGATGTTTCGTCCATCACGACCATTCCGCCGGAACCGACAATGGCGCCCGTCTTGACAATATTTTCATAATCTACCGGGATATCAAGGAGATCCTCTGGAATACATCCACCGGAAGGACCGCCAAGCTGGACGGCTTTAAATTTTTTTCCGCCTGGTATTCCACCTCCTATATCGTAAATGATCGATCGTAAGGGGGTGCCCATGGGAACTTCGATCAAACCGATATTTCTGATCTGTCCGCTCAGGGCAAAAACTTTGGTTCCCTTACTCTTTTCCGTGCCAAGGCTGCTGAACCAGCCTGAACCCCGGTAGATGATTTGCGGAATATTTGCCAGGCTTTCCACATTATTCAGGACTGATGGCCGGTCCCAAAGGCCTTTGTTGGCCGGGAACGGGGGCCTGGGGCGAGGCATGCCCCTCTGGCCTTCTATGGAGCGCATCAGAGCGGTTTCTTCCCCACAGACAAAGGCCCCTGCGCCCAAATATAGATCTATTTCCATGTCAAAACCGGAACCCAGAATGTCTTTACCTAAAAGTCCATATTCCTTTGCCTGGCTGATGGCAGTCCTGAGCCTTTCAATGGCAAGTGGATACTCGGCGCGGACGTAGATATATCCGGTATGCGACCCGATAGCTTTCCCGCCGATGATCATGCCTTCCAAAACTGAATGGGGATCGCTTTCCAGAATGGAACGATCCATAAACGCCCCGGGGTCTCCTTCATCCGCATTGCAGAGCATATATTTGATGTCGCCTTTTGCGCCCGCGCAAAATTGCCACTTGAGTCCCGTTGGGAAGCCTGCACCGCCCCTTCCCCTCAGGCCGGAAGCCTTCATCTCTTCTATAATCTGGTCGGATGTCATTTCAAGAAGAGCCTTGGCGGCTCCGAGGTAACCGTCCCTGGCGATATATTCATCAATACTGTCAGGATCTATTAACCCTCGGTTTCTGAGGGCCACCAGAATTTGGCTGCTGAAAAAGCCGATGTCCGTAATTTTTGGGATGCCCCCTTCTCCTTCACGCGGTTCAAAAAGGTGTTTTTCGGGAGTCCTTCCTTTGATAAGATATTCCTCTACGAAAAAAGGGACATCCTTCACGGTTACATGCTGGTAGAAGACCTCATCGGGATATGCGATCATCAAGGGGCCGCCCGCGCAGAAACCGTTACATCCGGTGGTTCCCACAAATACCTCATCCTGTAGTCCGTTTTTGTGTATTTCTTCTACCAGGGCGTCTCTCATATCAAGAGAACCGTTCAATACACAGCTTGTTCCTGCGCAAACCATTAGGTGAACACGATATTTCTTTTCCATAAAAACCGCCTCTTTAGCACGAAGATAATGATCCCAAGTTTAGTAAGTGGTTTCGCTGCCCTGGGAAAGGGCATAGTCCGCCACGGGATTGTTATTCATGACATGTTCGTCAAATATCTGGAGAACTTTTTTCTCGTTCAAATTGATATATTTTACGGGTGTGGTATCTTTGACTTCCACCGTGAGCATCGGTTCATGGTTACAGAGCCCGGCACAACCTGATGTGGTCAGCATGATATCGTCAGCCCCCGATTCTTCAAGTCTGGTAAAGAGTGCGTCCATGATTTTTCTGGCGCCGGCCGCTATTCCACAAGTCCCCATATGAACGGTTATTTTTACACGATGCTGGCCATCTCTCAAATTTACAGTCCCTTTCAAAGACTCCTTGATCCTTTTTAAGTCCTCAACTTTCAGTTTTCCCATCTATAAAGCCTCCGGTTTCAAATTCGTCCCCTTAAGAGTTTTCTGGTTTTTCGAACAGGCCCCTGAGGAATTTCAAGACGGCAGGATCGTTCATGGGAACATCGTCTCCGAGTTCAGCTCTCAGTTCCCTTGTATCCAGTTCCATCCGTTCATTATCAAGGTTATCGCTGTATATGAAATCCACCTCAGGGTTGCCTGCAATGAGGGCGGTAAGAGTTGATCCCATGTCTCCCAGCGGTTTGCGATCAATGTGATCTGTTTGGAAAGAAACTTTTACGATTGTGCCCTGGCCTGTATTTGAGGTGACAGTCATATTTCCCCCGGTTTCCTGTGCGGCCTGTTCCAGAAGTGAAAGGCCTAACCCAACGCTTCGGGTTGTTCGCGTAGTTACAAAGGGATCCCTCACTCTTTTAAGCATCTCCTGGTCCATCCCCCGGCCATTATCCTCAATGGTAATCTGCAATACATTTTTTTTCGGGTCTTCCAGAATATCGATCACTACGAGAGTGGCTCCCGCCATTGTGGAGTTTTCGACGATATCCAGTATGTGGAGGGAAAGATCTTCCATTTCATCAAAATCCGGCGCATCAGGAACTGGAAACAACCAGTTCCTCAAAGGCCTGTTTTAAATCTTTTATATGAGTACCGGCCATCTGAAGGCAGGTGGCGCCTTTCCCGATTTCTTCCAGATCGTGTGCGTCCGAAGCGCTGATAAATGCAAATCTCTCATACTCTCGAAAACGGCTGCGCGCCTGATCCAACGGCAAACGCCGGGATATCTCAACGGCATCCAGTTTCAGATCGTTGGGGATAAAACCCAACTGCCCGATGATGCTGAACCTTTCTCTGTCTATATGCGCGGCTATTGCCAGCCCATCAAGGCCGTGTATGGCGTCTACTACTTCATGCACGGGGAGAAGGGTTGCTCCAATGAGAAGCCGCTTATTCATTTTTTCCACTTCGTCGTGTTCATTTGCCACGACCTGCATCCCGAACAGGTCTTCGTCATTCATTCCTTCCTGAAGGTTTTTATACACAATGGCCTGCATTTCACGGGCCTGGCTCATTTCCTCAAACAGCCCGATAATGTGGACCTCTTCAGAGGTGGTTACTTCAATTCCGGGGATGACATGAAGATCGAATTCTCGCGCTGCCTTGATAACAGCCAGAGCGTTTTCCGTTGTGTTATGATCCGTGACGGCGATAATTTCTATCCCTTTTCTAGATGCTTCAGCAACAATCTTTCGAGGAGTCATATCGAGAGTGGCACATGGCGACAGGCAGGTATGGATATGCAGGTCAATGCTCACAAACCCTGGCTGTTTTGCCTTTGTTATTGCCAATGGCGTTCCATGTTCTGATCCGCCCATTATCGAGTCTTCTGTTTTTGAAAGAAATTGGAATGAAGGAAACTTTTTTCTACGCGGGTTTTCCTTTTTTTCCAATTCCCAGTTCAAATAACCTTCCCACCAGTTCAAATGTGGGCATGGTGCTGATTAAAAGGGGAATCCCTTGGACCTCCGCTTTCTGGATCGTTTCTTTTTCAGGTTCCCTTCCGTTGACCAGGATGATGCCGCAAAGAGATTTCATGACCCCCACGGCCACGGTGTTCTGGTGTGTTTGGAGGGTGACCCACAGGTTCCCTTCTTCAGCACCGGCAATGACATCGCTCATGAGGTCGCTCGCATATCCCCCGGTTACTTCCACATCCAACCGGTCGGAGGACCCTGTCCTTACATCCAACTTCAGAACTTCTACAATATCTCTTAATTTCATAATGTTAAAATACCAGCCCTGTTTGCTCTCGGCTGTTGGATTTCCTCCTCTTATTCTGTTGCTGCGGGAGCGCCTCTATAGGATTCTACGATGGATGCGACTTTTCCCTGTTTAACCTGTCCGTGGGTGGTTTCATCAATCATGATTACAGGTGCCAGCCCGCAGGCACCGATGCATCGAACGACTTCGAGGGAATATTCTTTGTCTTCGGTTGTGCCGCCTGTCTTCACATCCAGATGGTCTTCAAGCGCTTCCAGGAGTTTTCCTGACCCCTTGACAAAGCAGGCCGTGCCAAGACAGATCCTGATAATATGTCGGCCACGCGGCGTCATGGTGAAGAAAGAGTAGAAGGTTGTAACTCCAAAAACATCCGAGGCGGGTAGCCTCAGTTGCAGGGCAACATAATTCTGGACGGAGATGGGAAGAAAACCCAGGATTCCCTGTACCTGTTGCAGCACCGGGATAAGACCACCCCTGTGATTTTTATATTTTTCAAGGATGTTGTCGATCTGATCTTTTGTGCCCGATTTACCTTCTTCCTTGAGCAATTCCAGAAAGAGCTCCGTTACTTCTTCGGGGCTTCCCGGGGGTTGGAACCCTTCAGTTTTTTTGCGGGGAATGGACTCCAACAGGCCTTCACAATGTTCCAGGAGGGTGTGATGATGGTAGTTAAAGGAAGTCCATCCGGGCCTTCTCAGTGGAGATCCCGTATCTGCAAAGCTCTTTATTCCGAGAGAAGCCGGCTTCGGAATGGCCCAGCAAATACCACCGTGTTCCAGACGATCGTAGGTGAAATCTTTCAGGAAAGGCACAACAGTAATGATTTCCTTCTCCCAGATTTCTTTCTTGCTCCTGTTTTCCCATTTAAGCCCCAGGCGTTTGGCCAGTTCCGTGAGAATCCAGGTTTCAGATCTGGCTTCTCCAGGGCTGGGAACGGCTTTCCTCATGAGACTTACTCTGCGTTCACAATTCGTATAGGTCCCATTTTCTTCAGACCATGCAGCAGCGGGGAGAACAACATCGGCGAAGTCAACCGTCTCATTGTTCAAAATATCCTGGACCACGAGAAAATCAATGGTTTCCAGGGCATTTTTTATGTTCGGCATGGCAGGCTGGGCGACAGCAAGGTTTTCACCTGCACAATAAAGAAAGCGTATCTCTTTTTCTCCCTTTTTCACGACGCCGGCCATGTTGTTGATGATCTGGCCAAAAGTCATGCCCGGTTTTTCAGGAATTGTGGCGCCCCAGGCATCTTCGAGTACTTTCCGTGCGCTTGCGTTCTCTACCATCTGGTATCCCGGAAGGAAAGCAGGTAGACAACCCATATCACAAGCGCCCTGAGAGTTATTCAGATCACCAAGGTAGTTGACTCCACCACATTCTACGCCAATGTTTCCCAGTATTTCCTGCAATCGGACAAATGACCGGGCAAAGGTTGCGACCTTTGAACCGTAGACAAGCATGACCGGTTCATCTATGTCGAGGATATCGATGGCATTTTTGAAATCCTCGGAGGACAAACCAGTTGTTTCCAGTACCTCATCCATAGTAAAGCTTGACGCTATTTCTCTTACGGAGTCAGGGCATTCTCGACCCCGTTCGACCAATTCTCGAATGAAACCATTTACCAGGACTGCTTCCGATCCTTCTTTCACGAAAAGATGATTGGTTGCAAAGGTGCTGATTCTGGTGGGTCTGGAATCGGCCACAATGAGTTTACAGCCCTTTTTGGCCGCCCGTTTTACGAAGGTGCCGGCTACTGGGTTTTCCTCGGTGATATCCGATCCGATAAGGAAAATGCTTTTTGCTTTTTCAAGTTCGTCCAGGGGATTATTGAGTCCACCGGCAGCAAAAGGTGAGGCAATATTGTTGGTGCCGATGGCAGTGCGAAAGAATTTTTGCATCAAATACAGGGTTTCATTCGTTGACTTGGCAGAACAGATTCCTGCTATGGCATCGGGACCGTCCTTGTCTATCACTTCCTTTATTTTTGAGGCGATCACATCCAGGGCCTTTTCCCATGTGGAATCCTTCAGCACCCCATTCTCTCTGATTTTTGGAACGGTCAAACGTTCCGGACTCTGAAGAAAGTCATACCCGAAACGGCCCTTGATACAGAGTCTTCCATGGTTGGGGAGTGCGTTTTCAACTCCGGTCACTTTCATGATCTTATCATCTTTAATATGAAGATCCAGTTGGCAACCCACGCCGCAGAAGTGACAGGTTGTACGAATATGGCGAGCTTCCCAGGGGCGTATTTTATATCTGCTTTTCTTTTCAACGAGGGCGGCAACAGGACATGCCTGAATACATTCTCCGCAGAAAACGCAATCGGATCGCTGGAGGTTGTCGTCTCCCTTCGTCACGATTTTGGCTTCGGCGCCCCTGAAACCATGGGTAATGGCATTGTTGACCTGAATGCTGTTGCAGGCTTCCACACACCGCCCGCAGAGGATACAACGGGAAAAATCTCTCACGATCAAAGGGCTTGCCATTTCCATGGGATAGTCCGTTTCCGCCCTTACAAATCCGGAGGTGTCCACCTGGTATTTATAGGCGTAGGCCTGAAGATTGCATGCACTGTGGGCAGGGCATAGATCGGTTGTCTGGTCGTAGCTTTCGACCCGCTGCTGAAAGGCAGTCCAGTCCTGGGATCTGTTTGTGGAGATGGCACAGTTGTGATTTCCCGACTGAAGAAGGAGAGCCAATATGACCTTTCTGGCTTCTATGACTGCGGGAGAATGGGTATGGACAAGCATTTTTGGCGCAGCGGGGGTGGCGCAGGAGGGTAGCAGTGAACGGGCGCCTTCCACGTCGACCACGCATATCCTGCACGCCCCTGTAGGCCGGGCTCCTTCAATATGACAAAGTGTTGGGATGAATATTCCGTTGCGTCTTGCAACTTGAAGGATCGTCTCTTCCTGTTCAAACTCCAGTTGACGTCCGTCTATGGTGATTATGTTCTCATGCATTTTTTATCTCCGGGTTGCGAATTTAGATGCCGGACCTCGCAGCCTCAATCATGTGTTCGATTGTTCTCAGTTCTTTTTAAGCCGAAGAGGCATTACCGGGTGGTTGTGTTTCCTGCTTTCTGTAACAGATAAGTCCGCATTTCAAACACCTTTCAGATTCATTTCTGGCGGACCCTTCATCCAGGCCTGGAAACTCATTTGGGAAAATCCAGGCAGTTTTGCTGTCGCCTTCCACATCAGATAGTTCAGGACGTTCCCTATCGGATGCGGTGACGTTATGGACTTCTGCAACAGTAAGTATGGGACCCGCTTCGCAGGCGAGACCTTGCAGGGGGGTGATGGTATCTTCGGTGAAATGCTGATGAACCGCCCGGGTAAGTCGACGACCTGAAAGAAGGGATTTGACCACTGCGGACGAATCACTGATCCTGTTGGTTTCAGGAGGACTCAGTATACCGTCGATTGCCCCGGGAAAGGTTCGATAAGCCGGAACTGTTTCCCACGCAAGTTCCTGTGTTTCCATTCCGGACTGGTCTTCGGACTGGATGAAGATATATTCAGGCAGGCGCCCTGCTGAAATGATCAAGGTGTCTGCGGAAATGCTTTCCTGTTCAGCGGGATATTCCATGGGGGATGCATTCTGTTGAACATCAACCCTGGCAAGGTGTTTCGAAATTCCTTTCAATGCGGTGACTACCGTTTCGCACCGTATGAATATTCCTTCTGATTCCAATTCCTGAACATTCTGCAGTTCAGGGGGGAGTTCATGGGAAGGGATGCGGGTGATAATAGTGACCTTTTCTGTCCCCAGACCCCTGCATTTTCGTCCAAGTTCGAGCGCTTCAATACCGTTGTGGACGATAACCACTCTTTTACCCGGATTGGTTATGTTGCCTTCGTTCAGGGCGTAGAGAAAGTCAAGCAGGATAAATACGCCATTCACGGAGGTATCATAATCTGCGCCATCAGGTTGCAGTATCTTTCTACTGTCAAAGCCGCCTTTGGACAATATCACTGCGTCAAATCCATCCCGCAATAAAGAGTCTATGCTGAAATCCCGTCCCATCACCATGTTGTTTTTTGCTTCTACCCCGGTTTCAAGTATCCCCTTGATTTCATGGTCCAGGACTTTTCGTGGAAGCCTGTCTTCTGCAATGACATACCTGAGGATCCCTCCCAATTCAGGCTTCGCTTCAAAGATCGTGGGTTGGTAACCAAGTCGAGCTAAGTAATTGCTCGTGGTGAGCCCTTCGGCACCACCTCCCACAACGGCAATTTTATGACCATTGTCCGGTGCCTTGTATGGATCGAGACGTTTCCCGGTTATCATTTCCTGATCTGAAACAAAACGTTTCAACTGGTTAATGGCAACGGATTCGTCTACCAGGTTGCGGCGGCACTCCAATTCACAAGGGGCAGGGCATATGTATCCACATATGAGAGGAAGAGGGCATTTTTCTTTGATGATGGCAAGGGCGGCTTCGTAGTTGCCGCCTCGAATTTCTTGAATGAACGCAGGAATATTGATGCCGGTGGGACAGGCCCTCTGGCAGGGCGCAGTACATTCATCCACAACATATTCACTGATGAAACGCTCAGAAGCCGAGGTAAGAGTAATGATATGTTTGGGACAAACCCTTTCGCAGGTACCGCATCCCGTACAAAGTTCGAGATTCACTATTGGGAGATTGTCAGGGCCCATGGAAAGTGCCCCGAAAGGGCAGGCCCGTACGCAGCTGCCTAACCCTAAACAACCTATTGGACAGGTCTTTGAGCCTCCGTCAAGCATAACAGCCGCTCTGCAGTCATGGATACCACCATAGAGGAACTTCAAATCAGCGTCCTGGACCCCATAGCTGCACCCCGGTGCTGCAATTTCCGGCTCTTTGACCGTTATTGCTACACCCATGATGCCGGCGATTTCGGCCGTCACATCAGGGCCTCCTGCTACGCAGGATGATGCAGAGGCCTTGCCGTTTACAATCGCTACAGCATTGGAACTGCATCCGGGCAACCCGCACCCGCCACAATTTGCTCCAGGCAACGCTTCTTCTACTGCTTCAATCTTGGGGTCAACGTAAACATAAAATATCTTGGATGCCAGGGCCAGCCCTATGCCAATAACAACACCTAAGCTTCCCATTACCAGTATACCGCCCAACATTGTGCTCCTCCAACTTGAGTTGAATATTTAGACTGTTTCTGAATCTCCCTTTGTCAATTACCCCGTTTTTTCGGATCCTGTACTCTTGCACCAGGCTGGCAATTTTATGGGGGAGTACCCCATCTTCGTTACCAGCGAACATGGTCAAAAGACCTTATGATTGAAGGTGTTGTGGATTCGATCTAAATGTTTTGTAAAAAATGACTGAATGGCCGATATAGTGCGGAAGAAAAGGGGGGAAACGGACGAGGGGTCTCCCTTTAAGCTTTGCCCTTTCTACCGATTCACTTCTGTGGTTCTTTTGTAAGAATTTACACCATTCCCTTGAATGCGTAAAATGCAAGGGAGAGCAATCCCGCTGTAACCAGACCGATTGAAGTGTCTTGCAGCGGTTTGGGGACCCTCGCTAAAAAGATTCGCTCACGCACTCCTGCAAACAGGATCAGGGCCAGGCCGAAACCCACTGCGTAGGCAAATGAGGCAATCAGGGCCTGCACAAAGGAATATTCTTCCATGATATTAATCAGGCACACACCCATAACGGCGCAGTTTGTTGTAATCAAGGGGAGAAAAATTCCGAGACCTGCGTAGAGGGTTGGTATGCTCTTCCGGAGAAACATTTCCACAAACTGAACAAGGGAGGCAATGACCAGGATAAACGAGAGGGTTCGCAGGTATTCCAGCCCAAACGGCTTCAGCAAAAAGGCGTCTACGATCCATGTCATCGAGCCGGCCATGACTGTGACAAATATGACTGCCATGGCCATGCCGGTGGCGGTTTCCATTTTTTTGGACACGCCAAGAAATGGGCAGTTTCCCAGATATTGCATCAACAGGATGTTGTTGACAAAAATACAACTGACTATGAGTAAAATATAATCGCTCATCTAATTTCTCCTGTTTCAAGAGTCAGATGGAACCGTTCTTTATTTCTTGCCTAGAACGTTCATAATGCACAGCATGAGACCTAAACACACAAAAGCCCCGGGTGCTTGTACCATAAAAGCAAAAGGCTTAAAAGACGGGCCAAAAACGGGAATATTATAGAAAGTGCCGTTTCCAAGTACCTCACGCACGATGGCAAGTGCGGTGAGGGACAGGGTGAATCCCAGACCCATACCGAGACCGTCGGCGAATGAAGCCACCACGCCGTTTTTAGCAGCGAACGCCTCTGCCCGGCCTAAAACAATACAGTTAACCACAATGAGTGGAATAAATATTCCTAACTTCAGGAAGAGCGGATAGGTATAGGCCTGCATCAGCAGTTCCACAACGGTAACAAAGGTTGCAATGACCACGATGAAACAGGCTATTCTCACTCTTTTGGGAATACTGTTTCGAAGCATGGATATGAGCATATTGGAGCAAATGAGGACGAATGTGGTAGCAACACCCATACCTATGCCGTTTTCGACGCTCTTGGTCACTGCCAGGGTAGGACATAGACCCAGGACAAGGCGAAAAGGAGGAACTTCAGCCCAGAGTCCTTTTGTGAATTCCTGAACAGTTGTTTTTGCCATAGCCGATTCTCTCCCTATCCTTTGTTCTCTTTGATCTTTTCAATGATTACGGGTTTCAGCCTTTCGTATACCTTGGTCGCTTCGATGACTGCTCCGGATACGCCGCGGGAAGTGATGGTGGCGCCGCTCATGGCGTCAATTTCTCCACCGTCCGCCTTAATTTGAAGGGGATCTTTCATGGATTTTCCCTTAAACTGGGCAGCAAAAGAGGGGTCTGATTTGGCTCTGGAGCCAACGCCCGGCGTCTCACTGTGGGTGGTTACGCCAATTCCCACGATTTCGTCATTATCGAGGTTCACGCCGACAATTACTCCCAGGACGCCGCCATACCCTTTCCCGAAGACTTCAAAGGCTACCGTATTTCTTTTTCCATCAAACTCGCCGATGAAAATATTCCTTTTGGCGGCTTCATCCTGAATCATCAAGCGATCAATGAGGGGATCGTTGGAACTGCCCTCCATGATTGCCTTGATGGTGGGGCCTTTGACAAACTTGAGCTGTTGATATTCTATTTTTTCTTTGGTGGCGCTCTGGATTGTTGCGAGTACGCCCCCGGAGACCGCGCTGAATACGACAACGGCAATGAAGAGTTTTAACATCTCACGCATGTTCAATCCCCTTTCCAAAGGCCTTTGGCCTGATTTTATCCAGAAGCGGACTGGCCACATTCATGATGAGGACAGCAAATACCACTCCATCCACGAAGGCCCCTATATTTCGAATGAGAACGGTCAAAAAGCCCGCGCCTGCACCGTATATGAGCATGGGAACAAGGTTCACCGGTGAGGAGGAATCTTCGGTTGTGAGGAAAAACGCAGCTATAAGGGTATACCCGGTTAAGAGATGAAAGATGGGCGTTGCGTATTCCTCAGGGTCGGACAGGTTAAAAATGAGGGCAGTTACGAAGATGCCTGCAATAAAGGAAAGAGATATTTCCCAGCGAATCATTCCACGAAGAATCAGGAAGATTCCCCCGATAATGAGGCCCAGCCCGAAAGTTGCCCCTATTCCCCCGCTTTGCCGGCCCATCAGAAGGTCGGTGGTGCTGAAATCAGACGCTGCGGATACCCCGAAATACTTGAGTGCCGTCAATGGGTAATTCATCAGGAATCCGAGGTTGTAGTTAACCAGGGCTTCGTCAAAATTCATCACCCCTTCCCAGGAAAGCATCAGCAGGGCTATGGCCACCAGCACCGGGTTAAAGGGGTTGGCGCCGGTTCCTCCGAACACCTCTTTTCCGATCACAACGGCGACAACGGCCCCGGTGAGGACTGCCCACCATGGCGTAGACGCGGGCAGCATCATGGCGAAGAGAAGCCCGATCACTGCGGAGTTGCCGTTCCCGATGCTTACCGGTCGCTTCATGACCATATTCATGATGAGTTCTGAAATCATGGCAACAGATACGGCCAGCCCGATGACTCCAAGGGCTGGAGCGCCGTACTGGGAGATTCCCATGATCACTGCGGGAAGCGTCGCCAGCATGATAGTGTAGCTCTTTGCCGAAAGGCTGCTGCAATTGTGCCAGTAAGGGGCGTGAGAACTGACAAAAAGCTTCTGGTTATCCATTGGATTCCTCCAGGGCTCTTGTTAAAGCAATTTCATGCTTTCCAAGCATGATATAGTGAAATATGGGAATTCGCATTTCGCATACATAACTGCAGATTCCGCATTCAATGCAGGAGAAGAGGTCGTACTCTCTTTCCGCTTCTTCGTAAAGACTGTTTTCGAGAAGCCGAATGAGCATGTTTACCGGAACATTGGCTGGACACGCCCTGACGCATTCCCCACAATTGATACAGGGATCATCTGAGGTCGGTATTATCTGAGCGCTGTCCTGAATCATGATCGCATCAGTTTCGGCCTGCACCGGCATCTCTTCGGAGTAAACAGCCTTGCCCGTCATGGGGCCTCCGAAAACAAGCCTGTCTCCCTGGCCCATTTCGATATTCAAGGCTGTGAGGATCTCTTTTGCGGGTGTTCCTATTCGGGCACGAACAATGGTAAGGTTTTCGTTTTTGTCTATGACTGTCAGCACTTTGTGAAGTGGTGTTTTGCCTTCTGTGAAAAGATTTCCAAGGGCTGCAACCGCCTCGGCGCTGATGAATCCGATACCTTTCTTTCCCAGATCCATTCCCGGCAGTGTTTGAATTCCTGTGGTACTTTCAATGAGTAAGGAGGGGACGGTGTTGGGGTACACCGGATCAATGACTTTCACGTCAGCGCCAACTTTACCAGCTACAGCGCCTAATGAAGCGGGAACAGCAAGGATGATCCTGTCTGCGCCGGTGATTTTTTTGAGACATTTAATGCCCTCGGCAAGCGGTTCTGTTTCCGTCTTAACAATAAACTGGTTTGTGACAGTTAAGAGGTCTCTGTCGAGGCCATTAATAATAATGGTTTTGATTTTGTTTTCCGGGTCTGCGAAGGATGCGGGATTTGCGATGCCAGGAAGGCTTCCAAGATGGGAAAAGGCCTCTTTAGGGCCTTTTTCATCTAACACTTTCTTGAATTCATCATCCCACAAATCCTGCTTTTCCACCTCAATCGCAAGGGAAATGAAGGATTGTCCGGAGTACCCGATGAATGGGGATACATCAACAACTTCTCCCGTTGCAGTTGAGGTGACCCTGTTCCCGCTGGTGAGTGTCAGCTCTTCTCCCGTTTTTACTTTTTTCCCTGTTGAAATGGAAGGCTTTTCCAGATCGTCGGGCGTGGTCTTCAGAAAAAACGTAACCTTTTTAGAAAGGGCAATTTCTTTGACGTCATGATTGACTTCATTTTCCAACGAATATCTTAACTGGAGCTTTCCCGAACTGAAAAACGGCCTCTTTATCATTTGTGCCTCCTGCCCGCAAGGTTGTGCCTTTCATCGGCGGGAACAAGAACATTTTTTATTTTTTTGTACATGACTTTACATGGCATGGCATTGCGCGCAATCTACCGGTCCACCGCCTTCTTCATGGCAGGTTTTGCACTGGCTGTGGAAAGCATCCGATCTCTTGGGCGACTCTTCTTCATCGTCGGGAAGATGGCATTCTCCACACGCGGACGGCTTATCGCCCTCATTTTCAATGTCATGATGGCAGTCTACACAGGCAATTTCATATCCCGATTCGGCTACGTGCTCTTTATGGTCGAACAGAACATTTCCCCCGGTGCTTTTCAGCATGATTCGTACGGGTTCCTCGGGCGTTTTTTCCGGAAAAGCCGCATAACATACAACCCCCATTACAAGCATTACGGCTGCAAGACAATAAGCAATGATTCGTTCCTGTTTTACTTCCATCCTGTTTCCTCGGCGCTCTAAGCTATCATTCTGGATAATTTTCTGCTTCCCTTCGTCAACTTATTCCTACATACTCCGTTCACATAGCCTGAAAGTCAGCCTTCCTCTTGGATAAATAATGACGGCAGAGGTTTTACCCCATTCTGTTTAAACGTTCCTTAACGTGTTTTTTGTTTTTAGATTAGGACTAAACGAGCCCTTCATTGCAAGTCTAAAACGCAAACTATTTAGTGCCACTTATTACAGAACTATCGTCTCGTTTGTCAAGTTGTTTTGTTTGAAATGTTCACGGTTGGCTTTCTCCTCAGTTTTCAATGCAGGTTTGTTTTACGTTTTAGTTCATAGACGATACTCTCTCCTTAAAACGTGACTTCCAAGGTTCTTTTCTCTTGCACCTTGAAAAATATGCTCCACGTTGGTATTATCTATTGAAATGAATAGAACGTTTGCCTCTATAGATTTGGGAAGTCATACTGCGAGACTTCTGATTGCCCGCCGAACCCTCGGGTCGACCATTTCGCCACTGTTTAGAAGCAGGAAATATGTTCGACTTGCCGAAGACTTTGGAAGGTTTGGGGACCGGTTGTTAACGTCGGAAGCTATGGATCGCGCAGTTGGCGTAATGGATGATTTTTCCCGTGTAATTCACCGCTTTCAGGCCGATCATACGTTTGCTGTTGCCACGGGAGTTGTCAGAGATTCAAAAAACGCCGATCAACTCCTGAATGGCATCATGAAAAGCTCGGGAATTGTGGTTCATGTTGTTTCAGGAGAGAAAGAGGCTCTTTTGAGCGGGATGGGGGCCGTCCGATCGCTTGGAATTCCCCAGGTTTCTTATTTGGTTTTTGACCTGGGAGGTGGCTCCACAGAGTTTGTCCGAAGAGGGTGCGATGGTGTGGATGCAAAGTCTCTGCCCATGGGCGCCGTGGGCCTGTGGAGGAAGTATGCGAAGGTCGACCCGCTCCTTCATACTCAAATGGCAGCAATCTGTAGCGAAACGGATCTGCATATGCAGCAGGCCCCTTTGCATCCAATTGCCCATGAACTGATTATAGGAACAGGGGGTACGGTGGTTAGCCTGGCTGCCATGAACCACGGAATTTCCGGTGATGACATCGTTCCTGAAACGATGAACGGATTGCCTTTACGATTAGAGGAAATTGAAGCGGCATTTCGTGCAATGAATGCAATGCCATTGGCGGAAAGAATGCACCGATTCGGACTGGAACCGGAACGCGCCGAGGTTATTCTTGCGGGATCTCTTATGGTCATCAGGATCATGAGGCATCTGAAGGTCCGGAGGCTGTTGGTCAGCATGTCCGACCTGCTTGAGGGGATTTTATTTGATTTTATGGAAGGAGAGCAACATGCTTAAAAAGGATATTAGGTTTGCCTACACATTTGACGATCTCATTCTCGTTCCGGCGCACTCTGAGGTGCTGCCTGGTGACGTGGATGTAAGTACGCGACTGTCGAGGAATATCACATTGAGTATTCCAATCGTCAGCGCTGCGATGGATACGGTAACCGAGGCGGAGACGGCGATTACCATCGCACGGCAGGGCGGCCTTGGGTTTATACACAAGAATATAAGTGTTGAGCGTCAGGCCCTGGAAGTGGAGAAGGTCAAGAAATCAGAAAGCGGCATGATCGTGGATCCCATTACCATTGAACCGGACAGGAAAATCTATGAAGTGCTTGAAATTATGAACCGGTACAAGATTTCGGGTGTTCCGGTGGTAAAAGGAGAAAGCCTCGTCGGCATCATTACGAACCGGGATCTGCGGTTTGAAACAAAGCTCGACCAGCAGGTGGAATCAGTCATGACCAAAGACAACCTGGCTACGGCGAAGATGGGGATTACGCTGGAAGAGTCCAAGGCGATTTTGCACGAACGGCGCATAGAAAAATTGTTGGTGGTAGATGATTCAGGCAAGTTGAAAGGATTGATTACCATCAAGGATATAGAGAAGGTGAAAAAATATCCCCACGCATGTAAGGATGACCTGGGCCGGTTGCGTGTCGGCGCCGCGGTTGGCGTAGGACCCGACATGGTCGACAGGGTCAGGGCGCTTATCCAGGCGAATGTGGATGTGGTGGTAATCGATACGGCGCACGGTCATTCGGAATTTGTGATCCAGGCAGTCAGGAATTGCAGAAAGCAGTTCCCCGATCTGGAGTTGATTGCAGGCAATGTGGCTACATCCGGTGCAACAAGGGCCCTTGTGGAAGCGGGGGTTGATGCGGTAAAAGTTGGTGTGGGTCCCGGTTCCATTTGTACCACCAGGGTTGTCGCTGGTGTGGGAGTTCCCCAGATGACGGCTATCATGGATTGCGCCATAGAAGCCGGGAAAGCGGGCGTTCCTGTTATTGCAGACGGTGGAATCAAGTTTTCCGGGGATGTTGCCAAGGCCCTGGCCGGAGGCGCCCATTGCGTCATGATCGGCAGTCTGTTTGCCGGTACGGAAGAAAGCCCTGGAGAAACGATTCTTTTTCAGGGGCGTACCTATAAAGTATATCGCGGGATGGGGTCTGTGGAGGCCATGCGGGAGGGCAGTAAAGACAGGTATTTTCAGGAGGATGCCGATACGGACAAAAAACTGGTTCCAGAAGGGATCGTGGGAAGGGTCCCCTACCGTGGGTCGTTGTCCGACACCATTTATCAGCTTGTCGGAGGTCTTCGAGCCGGCATGGGCTACCTTGGATGCCGGAATATGGAAGAACTCCAGAGCAAGCCGGAGTTTGTCCAGATCACCCCTGCCGGTCTGCTGGAGAGCCACGTCCATGACGTGATCATTACCAAGGAAGCTCCCAATTACAGAGTGGAGTAGGAGTCACTATGATGGAATATGATCTGTACACACAAAAAATACTGATTCTTGATTTCGGATCCCAGTATACGCAACTTATTGCCAGAAGAGTGCGGGAGGCGCGGGTTTACTGCGAAATACACCCCTTCAATATGGATTTTGATGCCATAAAAAAATTCTCTCCAAAGGGCATCATCCTTTCAGGGGGCCCCTCAAGCATTTATGAACAGGATGCTCCTTTTGCCGATAAGAGAATCTTTGAACTGAATGTGCCTGTTCTGGGGATCTGCTACGGTATGCAATATATGACCAATCTCCTCGGCGGGGTGGTTGGTGAATCGGGTGACCGTGAATACGGCAATGCCATGATCACCATTCTGGATGATTCCGATCTGCTGCATGGCCTCGGGAAGGATGAAGCGAAAACCGTGTGGATGAGTCACGGAGACAGGATTGACCAGATGCCCCAGGGGTTTTCCATCCTTGCCGAAAGCACCAACAGCCCTGTGGCCGCCATGGCTGACCGGACCGGGAAATGGTTTGGGGTCCAATTCCATCCTGAAGTGGCTCATACGCCTGACGGTGTCAAGATAGTAGGGAATTTTCTATTCAGGATCTGCCGATGTGAACCAACCTGGAACATGAGCTCTTTTGTACAACGTACGGTAGAGGCTATGAGAGATCGGATAGGGACGGAAAGGGTGATCTGCGGCCTTTCCGGTGGGGTGGATTCATCGGTGACAGCCGTTCTGCTTTACAAGGCCATAGGAAAGAATCTGTCGTGTATCCTGGTGGACAATGGCCTGATGCGAAAGGATGAAGCCCGGGATGTCATGGAGATGTTCCAGACCCATTACGGCATGGATCTCCACCTGGTGGATGCGTCGGAACAATTCCTGGAATGTCTTGAGGGCGTAACCGATCCGGAAGAAAAAAGAAAGATTATTGGAAGGGAGTTCATTCATGTCTTTGAAAACAAGGCAAGTGAACTGGGCTGTGCTACGTGTCTGGCCCAGGGTACGCTCTACCCCGATGTGATTGAAAGTGTTTCCTTCAAAGGTCCTTCCGCAACCATAAAAAGCCATCATAATGTGGGTGGGCTGCCGGAGGTGATGAAGCTCAAACTGGTGGAACCCCTTCGGGAACTCTTCAAGGATGAAGTGCGCGAAGTAGGAATGGAGCTCGGTCTGCCGAGAGAGTTGGTCATGCGGCAGCCTTTTCCGGGCCCCGGCCTTGCTGTAAGGATTCTGGGTGAGATTACGAAGGAGAGACTCCATATTCTCAGGGCGGCTGATGCTATTGTTACGGAAGAAATCAAATCGGCCGGGCTTTATGAAAAAGTGTGGCAGTCCTTTGCTGTGCTCCTGCCTGTAAAGACGGTAGGTGTTATGGGAGACGAAAGGACCTATGAACATGTTATCGCAGTCAGGAGTGTTGACAGCCTGGACGCTATGACGGCGGACTGGTCAAAGATTCCTTACGAAGTGCTGGGAAGGATATCCAATCGGATTATCAACAGTGTAAAAGGTGTCAACAGGGTTGTTTACGACATCTCCTCCAAGCCACCTGGGACTATTGAGTGGGAATGAAAATCAGTAGGGAGAATATGTAGTAGGGAGTAAGAAGTAGGCAGAACACAGCGGGCAGTAGGCAGTGACGAAACGCCAATGACTAATGACCAATGACAAGTGACCAATATCATGAACCCGATCCCCGCTTTCCATTTTTCCCCTGTTCCGGACATTACCTTCGGACCTGGTGAATTTCGGCGTCTTCCTGGTATTTTGTCGAAGGCGGTCGGTTCTGTGCTTGTTATAACGGGAGCAAAATCGTTCAGGTCGTCTGAACACTGGCAAAATTTGCTAAAGAAGTTGCAGACAGGTTCCATTTCCTTTTTCGAATGGCCCCTTTCGGGAGAGCCGACGGTGGACCAGATCGATGATCTGGTCAGCGTTTTCAGAGGAAAGGGTGTGGGAATGGTGGTCGCCATTGGCGGAGGCAGCGTCGTCGACGGTGGAAAAGCGATTTCGGCCATGTTGCCTGTTCAAGGTTCGGTGATGGATTTCCTTGAAGGCGTAGGAACCAGGACGCACAACGGAAAAAAAATTCCGTTTGTGGCGGTTCCAACCACGGCAGGCACCGGCAGTGAAGCTACCAAGAATGCCGTCATTCGAGGCAGCAGCGGTCAGTTCTTTAAAAAATCCCTTCGCCATGAGAATTTTGTCCCTGATGCGGCGATAATCGATCCTGAACTCATGCTATCCTGCCCTCCGGATATTACAGCGGCCTGTGGGATGGATGCCTTTACCCAGCTTCTGGAATCGTATGTTTCCACGAAGGCCACGCCGATGACGGATGCTTTGGCCTTCAGCGCTCTCCGGCACGTGAAGGAGGCTCTTATTCCCGTATCCACCACGGAGGGAACCCATATCCATTACAGGGCGGCCATGGCCTACGGCGCTTTGATATCGGGGGTTACCCTGGCGAATGTCGGTCTCGGGGTCGTGCACGGCCTGGCGGGACCCCTGGGGGGGCTGGTTGATATCCCCCATGGCCTTGCCTGTGGCCTGTTGCTGGGACCGGCAACGGAAATGAATATCCGGGTCCTCGAAGAGCAAAAAGAAATGGACAGTCCTGCTTTGAGGAAATATGCGCGGGTGGGGCATCTTTTGAAGAACAGTAATGGGGAAGACGTGTACCAAGGGTGCCGATTTCTGGTTTCTGAGTTGAAAAACTGGAGAGAACAACTGCCGTTTCCTACCCCGGAAAGCCTCGGTGTACCCCTTGCCCAGCTTGATGAAGCAACCCGCCTTTCAGGGAACAAGAATAACCCGGCGCATTTGGAGGAGGAAGACAGGAGGAAGCTGCTGCGACTTTCTTTCCAACATCAAAACGCGTTCCCAACCACGAATCACACGAATAGCACGAATGAATAGGAATCCAGGCCTTTCCTATTGAAATGAAAATTTATAGGTGAATTTTTCCATAATCTAAGATTATGGATATGATAAGTATAATCGAATTGACAACTTTGCCCTTTCGGGGGGAAAATAAAAGAAAAATTTAGGCCACACTTTTTGAGTAGTTAAATAGAGTTAAGGGTTTTTTGGAAAAGGAGAAAAGGAATGCTTTTACCCAAGTTTGAATACCATGAGCCTCTGACGGTAGATGAAGCCTGCCGGATTATGGGCGAGCTGGGCCAGAGCGCCAAACCTCTGGCTGGTGGTACGGATCTGATCGTCAATATGAAAAAGAAAGTGCTGAGTCCGTCCCATGTGGTTTCTCTGTCGGGGATCGCGGATTTAAAGGAGTTGGATTCGGGCAATGGAACTGTGAAAATCGGCGCATGCATCACTGCGTCGGAAATTGCCCAGTCGGAGACAATTCTGAAGAGTTTCAGCGCGTTGAGCAAAGGCGCTGGTTCCCTGGGATCTCCATTGATTCGGAATCTTGCCACCATAGCGGGAAACCTGGTTTCGGCGAGACCGGCAGCAGATTTTCCGCCTGCCCTCCTGGCATACGACGGCCAGGTTGTACTCATGAAATCTACCGGAGAAAGAATTGTCCCCCTGTCTGATTTTTTCAAGGGACCCGGACAAACTGTTATGGAGCCGGATGAGCTGCTGACACAGATTATTTTACAGAAACCTCCTGCAGGTTCCGGTGCAGGATTTATCAAACTCGGGGTCAGGAAGACCCTGGAAATATCCTTGACCAATGCGGCTGCCTATCTTGCTCTTGACCAGGACGGTTCCATTAAAACGGCCCGTGTTTTCCTGGGTTCTGTAGCTCCTACGCCCCTTCGGTCCCCGTCTGCGGAAAAAATTCTGACCGGCGAGAAACCTGACGAAGCCCTTTTTGAGAAAGCGGGAGAGGCTGCGGCTGGGGACAGTAAACCGATTGACGATTTCAGGGCCTCTGCGGAGTATAAGAAGGCCATGGTGGCGGTACTGACGAAACGAGCCCTGAACATGGCGTTTAAGGAAGCAAACGCCGGTTAATATAAGGAGATTTGGAATGAAAAAACTTATCAGCGTGAACATTAACGATAAGGAATATGAGGTGGCCGTCAGTCCCAATCAGACCCTGGTGGATCTGATTCGTAACGATCTGGAACTGACTGGGACAAAAAAAGGTTGTGAATTAGGGGATTGTGGTTCCTGCACGGTCATCATGGATGGAAAACCGGTCAATTCCTGTCTTGTTCTGGCGGTTCAGGCCAATGGGAAAAAAATTACCACCATAGAGGGTGTTGCAAACGGCGAGAAGCTTCATCCTGTCCAGGAGGCATTCGTGGAACACGGAGCGATCCAGTGCGGGTTCTGTAGCCCGGGGATGATTCTCTCTGGAAAAAGCCTGCTGGAATCGAACCCCAAACCGACCGAGTTAGAGATTCGCACGGCTATCTCTGGAAATCTATGCCGCTGTACCGGGTACCAGAAAATTGTTGAGGCCATCAAGGATGTAAGCGAAAAATAACCTGACTGTAAAGGTAACCCTGTCTAGCGATATTCTGACCTGAAAAGGCGACAACGGGGTAACAGCCTTCCATGAGGAGAGAAACAATATGAGCGAATATGATGTGATCAACAGCCGGGCGCCCAGACTGGACGCCCCTGACAAGGCCACGGGGCGCGCTAAATACATTGATGACCTGAAAATGCCGAATATGCTTTATGGAGCCCTCCTTCAGAGCCCGTTTGCCCATGCGAAAATCCTGAACATTGACACCTCCAGGGCGGAAAAACTCCCGGGGGTAAAGCGCGTGATCACGGCAAAAGATATCGGCACGGTGAACTACGGCATCAGCCCGGCCCGTTACGATGAAACTGTTTTCTGTACCGACAAAGCCCGGTACGTGGGCGATGAAATTGCGGCAGTGGCCGCGACCGATCTGGAGACCGCCCACGAGGCTCTTTCCCTGATCCAGGTGGATTACGAAGAACTTCCGGCCATTTTGAGTATTGAAGAAGCCATGGCCGAAGGGGCGCCCGCCATTCAGGATAAATTTCCCAACAATATCGGCGCGGAGGTCCATCAGGAGTTCGGGGATGTGGATGCAGCGCTCAAAGAGTGTGACCTGGTTCGAACGGACACATTCATCAACAAGCGTCAGGATGGTGCGTTTATCGAACCCCACGGTTGTGTGGCCGATTTTGACCGGAGCGGGTACCTGACCCTCCACAGTTCGGCCCAGTCGCCCCATTATACCATGCGAAACGTGGCCATGGTCCTGGGTCTTCCCATCGGGAAGGTGAGGGTCGTCAAACCCTACGTGGGTGGCGGATTCGGCCCCAAGATGGAAGCAACCCCCATGGACTACTGCGCGTCGTTTCTTTCAAAGGTTACCGGCTGTCCCGTAAAAATGAATTATACCCGGGAACAGGTCTTCCTCCATTCCAGGGCAAGACATCAGTTCGTACACAAGCTCACGACCGGTGTGAAAAAAGACGGAACGATTGTAGCGCTTGCCAACGAATGCCATATGGACGGTGGGGCATATTCCAGCTTTGGCATTGCGACGGTCTACTATGCCGGGTCCCTGTTAGGCGCTCCTTACCGGCTCAAAAATATGAAATACGATGGATATCGGCTCTTCACCAACAAGCCCGCCTGCGGCGCCCAGAGGGGTCACGGAGGGGTGGCGGCCCGAGCGGCATGGGAACAGCAGGTGGACATCCTGGCCGAGGATCTGGGGATCGATCCCGTGGAAATGAGGCTCAGAAATTCCATGGAGGCGGGGGATGTTACCTGTAACGATTTTAATACCAGCAGCTTCGGGATGAAAGAGTGCATCCAGGCGGTCGCCGATGGTTCCGACTGGAAGTCTAAGAAAGGCAAGCTGCCGGAAGGAAAGGGCATCGGCGTTGCTACCGGGTTTTTCGTGTCGGGGGCCGGCTATCCCATCTACCGTTCCGAAACCGCCCATTCCACGATCACGATCAAGTTGTCAGACGATGGCGGCATTGTCCATGTGTTCAGTGGTTCCGCTGAGATCGGGCAGGGGTCTGATACGACCATAGGTATGATTGCTGCGGAGGCGGTGGGTGTGCCGCTGTCGGATGTGCGGGTCGAATCTGGTGATACGGATTTTGGTGTGGACCTGGGTGCCTATTCCAGCCGCCAGACCCTCATGACCGGCCATGCCACCAAGGATGCGGCTGAGAACATAAAGGCCCAGGTGCTTGAGGTTCTGTCAGAGGAAATGGGCATTCCTGTTGAAGAGATGGATGTGAAGAGAGGTTTGATCGTATTTAAGAACGGAAGCCCCGATTTTCAAAAAGTCAGGACCATCTACGTCAAGGAGCACCGGGGATTTACTGATTCTCCCAAAGAAGGCTCTCTCACTTTTAAGGAAGCAGCGCGCCTTGCCTACCTGCGAAAAGGAAACATTGTGGGGACCGGAAAATACAGCCCGGGGGAGTTGGGTGGAAAATTCAAGGGCGCCACAGTGGGAACCTCTCCGGCTTATGGACCTTCCGCCCAGGTGGTGGAAGTGAGTGTGGATATGGAGACAGGCCAGGTGACGGTGGACAATATGAACGATGCCCATGACTGCGGATTTGCCATCAACAAGACCTCGGTGGAAGCCCAGATGGAGGGGTCCCTTTCCATGGGTTTGGGCGAAGCCTTGTATGAAGAGGTCAAGTTTGACGACAAAGGGAATATCTTAAACGCCAACCTGGGAGAGTACAAATTAGCGACAGCGCTGGATATGCCTCCAGTGAATGCCATCATTGTGGAAAGCAATGAGCCTGCGGGACCCTACGGGGCCAAAGAGGTGGGAGAGGGTGCCATCATGCCTACCATCCCGGCCATCCTCAACGCCGTTTACGATGCCGCCGGAGTTCGAGTCTGGGAACTTCCCCTGACGCCTGAGCGCGTATACAAAGCTATTAAGGAAAAAGAGGCAAAAGAAAAAGAGAAGAAATAGCAGCCCATCCCCTCGTTCCCACGCTCCGCGTGGGAACGCACTTCAGACGCTCTGCGTCTTTTCACTCTTATCCGATCTTATCCGTCAGTGCCTTCACTGCCTTCAAATACTCCTCCATCCCCCGAAAGAAAATATCATTATGGTTGGCTCCGGGGATCATGAGGAGCTGTTTATCGCGTGCGCCCGAAGCTTCATAGAGTTCCTGTGCATCCGAGAAAGGGATGATATGGTCTTTTTCCGCGTGAATGATCAATGTTGGTTTTCGATAGTCTCGTATTTTCGATCTGTTGTTCATCCCTGCGTCTTCCTTGAAACCAAGGGTTTCCAGGTTCACACCCAGGAGTTCTAAAAGTGGCCCGGTCCGGGCAAATCCGCTCTCTATAATGAGGGCATCGATCCGGTCTTCATGGTGGGATGCCAGTTCAAGGGCGGAGGCGCTTCCAAGAGATCTACCCATGACAATGACCGGACCCCGGCAACCTCTTTCCTCCAGGAAGTTCATTGTAAAATCAAAGATTCGGTGGCAGTCGCCCATCATGGCCGTAATGGTGGGTGTACCGGTTGATCGTCCGTAGCCTCGATAATCCACCGGCAGAAAATTGACCCCCATACGGTTGTAGACGGGTGCCATTTCATCATAATCAGCCACGATTTCCCCATTCCCGTGGAAAAAAAGGATGGTTGGTCCGGTTTGTTCCGTCGGATGAAAACGGGCCCCCACCACGTTTTTATCCACCGGGATCAGGAATTCCTCTCCGGGAACCGACGCCTTTTTTATTCGCCATTCTTTCCGGGGATGAAAAAGGGCCATCAGAATTTCGGGACGGTCTAGAGGAGAATAGTCGATTTCTTCAATGTCTGTTGTATTGTTGTGCATATCTTTGATCCTTCCCTATTTATTTTCGTCCGACAGCGTCGAAACGAGGGGGCCATCTGTCGAAAAATCCTTGTATGTTAAGTGTTTTCATGGTATCCACTGTCAGCTAAATGGGTTGGATTGTCAATTTATATATTTGTATTTACATGTCGGAATGGAGAGTCGTCATGACAAGATCGCTTTTCTCTCCTCCTGTTCACAATTATTCCACTGATTCCCTCACATGCCATGGTCGCTCAGTACAAACAACCGATGGAGAAAACAAGATGAAGATTAAGAAGCCCTGGATGTTTCTTGCGGCAATAGCCCTGGTGCTGACCTGTGAAACAGCCCTTTTCGCTGCGACCATCAAGACCAGTGACTATTGGGTGATGCAGGACGGTTACAATGAGGTATTTGTTGCCTCGGCCGGATCGGAATATCTGTCCGTGACGTATGGAAGTTATGCCAGAATAGATGGCGAAGTTTTCCAGGTGGATTACCCCGGGCAGCTTGCTCAGTTTCTTAAATACGACGAGGCGGGAAACCTGGTCTATCATGGGGCCACGTTTGATGATACGGCATACGGAAGCAAGTGGACGTATGTCCCTGACAGTCCTCGGGTTTTTTTCCAAGCCTCTCTGGAAACGGGGAAAACGTATACGTCCAATTGGAGACGGAAAGAATATAAGGATGGAACGTATATCGATTATGGAAGCGACAATTTCACTATCACCGTTTCAGAGGAACGGAACGTTTCTGTTCCCGCCGGTACCTTCGATACGTACCGTATTGATGTGGCAGATAAATATGAGACCAGCGCGGGTGTAACCGACACCACCTACCGAACCTACTGGCTGACCAAGGGGGTCGGGTGGGTGAAGATGAAGATTGAGGGTGTCGAGTATGAACTCTACAATACCCCCTCGGTTTCGCCTATGCCGCCTATTCTGGAAGTAGCAAAGTCGGGTTACATGGTGACCATCTAGTGGGATGCTGTTGAAGGAGCAACAGGGTACACTTTTGCTTACGCCCCTTATCCTGATGCCGGTTGGGTTGAAATGCTCGATGTGGGTCTGAGCCGATACTTTTCTGGCGAATTGCCCCATGGTTCGGCTTACTACGTCTGCATTTTGGCCTACAACAATGTTGGCTCGAGCGACTATTCAAATCTGGAGTATTTTGTCCTTGACGGTTCGACACCCCTCCAGGTCAGTCCCACCTCTTTGACCCTCGAAACCGGGGAAACGGGAACCTGTGCCATCAGCGGTGGTACGGGATATTACGATGCCTTTTCCAGCGACTCCTCCGTGGCGGAGGTTACCGTAAGCGGCAGCACGCTGAATGTGCTGGGAGGTGCAGCGGGTTCGGCCACCATCACGGTGTACGACAGCGCAATGACCGTTAAAACGGTGTCTGTGACCAGTACCGGCCCGCCAGCCACGTACAGCAACAGTCTGGGACAGAGCTTTGTTTTGATTCCTTCAGGCACGTTCACCATGGGGAGCCCCACAAGCGAACCGGGAAGAAACAAGGATGAAGCTCAGCATGAGGTGGTTATTACCCAGCCCTATTACATGCAGGCAACCGAGGTTACCCAGGCTCAGTGGAAGGCGGTGATGGGGCGTAATCCTTCACATTTCAGCAGTTGTGGGGACAATTGTCCTGCGGAGAATATTTCCTGGAATGACGCGCAGGACTACATCGTTCAAATGAATGCCCTGGGTGAGGGGACTTACCGTCTACCGACCGAAGCGGAATGGGAGTATGCGTCAAGGGCGGGGAGTACCACGGCCTTCGGAAATGGAGAAATAACCCAAACGGGTTGCAGCAATGATCCCATACTGCAATCCATGGGGTGGTACTGCTATAATGCCAGCAATAAAACCCACCCGGTCGCCCAGAAGACGCCCAATGCATGGGGGCTATATGATATGCATGGGAACGCCTGGGAGTGGTGCCATGACTGGTATGACAGTTACCCGTCCCAAAAGGTTACCGACCCAACAGGTCCTTCCACAGGATCTGGCCGTCTGGTGCGGGGCGGTAGTTGGTTCGACAACGCCATGGTCTGTCGATCGGCCTATCGGTATTATAGTTCTCCCACCCCCGGAGACAGCGTAAACGGCTTACGACTGGTTAAAGAACCTTTACTTAATATGCCACTTGGCGTCATCCCTACCAGTCTGTCTGTTTCTGCCGAAGAAATCACCACCTGCTCCATAAGTGGAGGAACAAAGCCCTATGTCGCTAATTCAAGCAATATGGCGGTGGCAACCGTCTCGGTCACTGACGGTACGCTGTATGTGACAGGGGTTTCAGCCGGGTCGGCCACCCTTATTGTTAATGACAGTGCGTCGGCCGCAACGTCTGTGGGGGTTAGTGTAACCGGTTCAGGCTTGGTTACCATTACACCGGATCTCTACAAGGGGCCTGATCCTTCATTGTGGTCGACCCAAGGGGATCTCTCTTTTGGTAATGGCGTAATGACCATTATGCGTGGAGAGATTTACTCCAGTGCTACATCGGAAGAGCATTATCTTGCTGGTCTATATTTTAACGCGTCGACGACACGTAGCGTTGTGGAAATATCTGCTGACATAATGCTCCCTTCCATATCTGAACATGGTAACAGTAATCTCGACGGTTCTTACATTGGAGTAGTTCTGATAAGGTCAAATACCAAAGAAGGGGTTGAAACTGGAACTTCAATTACCTTGTCTCGTTACTACCCTTCAGGAGAAACCTCAATATGCATGGGTGTTTACGACTTCGATACTCTTATCGATAAATATATTTATGGTGAAATGGATTTAGACCGCTTTTACTCCTTGAAAGTAAAGATTGACGGTTCAGTAGCCAGGATGTTCGTAGATGGCGTGGAAATTCATACTTGGAACTATGACTCCCAATTTGAATACGCAGAAACAAGGGCTTATATCCATGGATGGAATTTTTTTGGTCAAATCGAAGGAAAAGCCAAAAACATATATGTGAGGGTAAAGGAGTAGTAGCGGTATGATAATTCTCCCTCGTTCCCAGGCTCCTCTTCTGTTCCGCTTGGGAACGACCGGGAAATCTGAATGCCCGCGGGTGGTAATGTTATAACGATTAGGGCCGACCCAGCCGGGTTGTGTAGAAGACTCGCAATGTCTGGGAATTGTACGGCATTTCAGGGAGTGTGTGGAAACATGGGGGACGGTCCGGACCATGTAAGGACATGCCCGGAATTTTTGTCTTTCCGACGGCGCTTGTGCCCATTTATTGTGATTATGGCAGGATTTTAAAACCTGCTGTTATGAAATGACGGTCTGCTGTAAGCGCCTTTTCTATTCCCAACTCTGTCGTGATTACAAAACTCGTGCAATCGGTAAAGGAAAAAGTTTGGCCGCGCCACTTAAAAAGCCACCTGATAGACTTTTCCACCCCGTTGAATTTTACTGAAAGTCCTTGCAGGGAATGGTTCCCTATGATATTTCTGTCAGTGAAATAGACTCAAATATCATGTTCCTTCATGCTTGCTTGGAGAGTCTCCATGAAAAAGAGCGCTTTTCTCACCTTCCTTCTGTTCACAGCAATTCTGTTGATTCCCACACATATCATCGCTGCATCCCGTGGCATCACGGTTGTCTCAAAAAAAGGGCAGGCCCTTGGGGTTTACAAGGACTATCAGGCTCTGGTGGTGGGTGTGGGCAATTACCAGGTGTGGCCCGACCTTCCCAATGCGGTCCAGGATGCCCGGGACGTGGCCGAAATGCTGGAAAAGCTCAGTTTCAAGGTGAAGACGGTGCTCAATCCCACCTCTTCCGAACTGAATCGGGCGATTGGGGATATGGTCTATCGGATGGGTACGGAGAAAAACCGGGGAGTCCTTTTTTTCTATGCAGGGCACGGGGAGACCGAGTCCCTGGCCGACGGGACCAACATGGGGTACATCATCCCAACGGACTGCCCATTGCTGAAAACAGACCCCATGGGGTTTGCCTCCCGGGCAGTCAGCATGCGCGACATTGAGTCGGCATCCCTTCGAATCCGGTCGAAACATGTGCTCATGCTTTTTGATTCCTGCTTTTCGGGGGCGCTTTTTGCCTTGGTCCGCGCGGTGCCCGACGACATTTCAGAAAAGAGCACCCTGCCCGTCCGCCAGTATATTACCGCCGGCCGGGAGGATGAGCAGGTCCCGGATCACAGCATGTTCAAGCGTTGCCTCCTGATCGGGTTGGAAGGGGACGCGGACCTGACAGGTGACGGGTATGTGACCGGTTCTGAACTGGGCATGTATCTCTCCGACCGGGTTGTCAACTATACCCGTAGCCGGCAGCATCCCCAGTACGGAAAGATCAACAATCCAAACCTGGACCGGGGAGATTTTATCTTCGTGCCTCGGAAAACCTTGGAAAAGCAGGCAAAGGAAGCGCAGATCCAGAAAGAGAAGGCCGTCCTTCTGCGCGATGTGGACAAGCTGAGAAAAGAACGTGCCGAAACCCAGAAACTCCTGGAAGACATGAAACGCCTTCTGCAGGAAAGAGCGGAAGCGGAAAAGGATATCAGCACATCTGAGGCGGAAAAACAGGCTCTGGAAAGAAAGCTAACCAGTCTGCAGAAAGAAAAAGAGACCATGGGCAGCCTTGTTGAGACCAGGGAACGGGAATACGTGGCCGGGCTCGCCGCATCCCGTGAAGGAATAGCAGAAGAGACCGCTAAGAAAAAAGCGCTCGAAAAAGAATTGGAAAAACTGCGGAAAGAAAGGAAAGAATCAGAAGCCAGATTCGCGGAATCCCAGAAAAGAATCAGGGAGGAAGCGGCCAGGAAAAAGGCTCTTGAACAGGAACTGAAGCGCCTCAGAGAAGAAAGGGAAAAGGCTGAGGCTGAAAAATTGGCCGATGCCGCGAGGAGGGCCGAAGCGGCAAGAAAAGCTGAGGTAGAGAAAAAAAATAAGGAGCCGGCATCGGTAAAAATCCCGGCACCGGCGGTGTCTAAAATCCCGACAAAAAAAGAGCCAATGGTCCAGGTGCCGGAACCGGCTGTCAAAAAAACTATTCAATCTTCTGGTTCTACTCAAAACCTCAAACCGGTAAAAAAGATGGCCTCCCTGAAGGTTCCCGAAGCCGAACCTGTGAAGAAGACAACCCTTCCTAAAATGGAAACGCCCAGGCCAGGAAAAGGAACCGCGACCCTGATCATCACCTCCAACAAGAAGGGGGCCGAGGTGTACCTGGACAAAAAGGAAATCTCTTTCTGGGCGGATCCCGAAGAGGCCTGGATTCTTCGTGGGAAGGCCCCTTTTCGATTGGACGGTATATCCCCGGGAGAGCATGAGATTCGTGTGTACCTGGACAAACATGACGAAGAGGTGAGGATCCTGAACTTCAAGCCCGGAGAAACCGTAGAACTCCATGTGCCGCTTTTTCAGGCCATCGTTGACAGTGGTGGCCATGGCGGTGGAGGTGGTGGTGGTGGAGGCGGCGGCGGTGGAGGGGGATAAGCTATCCGGGTTACGGGTTGCAAATCAGGTAAGCGAAGACTCCGATGGCATAAACCTAAGAACATTTTTAAAGACAACAATCGAATGACGAGCAATCGAGCAATCGAGCAATCGAACGAAAGACTGTTTCAAGGCAAGGAAGTGGTGATCAGTCTTCTTGGCGTTCCGTTCGAATGTTCGTCAATCGAAGGTTCGTTATTCGTCATGCAGCTTTCCCTCGTTCCCAGGCTTTGCCTGGGAATGCATGTGTAGAGGCCCCGCTTCGGTACAAACAAACTTATGGAGAAAGAAAGATGAAGATCAAGACGATCTGGATATTTCTTGCAGCAATAACCCTGGTACTGCTGACTTGTGAAACAGCCCTTTTTGCTGCGACCATCAAGACCAGTGACTATTGGGTGATGCAGGACGGCTACAATGAGGTGTTTGTTGCTTCGGCCGGATCGGAATATCTGACTGTGACGTATGGAAGTTATGCCAGAATAGAGGGCGAAGTTTTCGAGGTGGATTATCCTGGGCCGCTTGCTCAGTTCCTCAAGTACGACGGAGCGGGAAACCTGGTCTATTACGGGGCCACGTTTAGTGATACGGACGGGGCAGAATGGGTGTATACTGTAGAGAATCCTCAGACATTTTTACCCGCTGTTCTGGAAACGGGAGAAGAGATTAAGTTCGGTTGGCAGCGGCAAGAATATGAAAATGGGTTTCCTGCCGGTACTGGGAGCGATAATTTCACCATCACCCTTTCAGAGGAACTGGGAGTAATAGTTTCAGCGGGCAAGTTCGATACGTTACGTATGGATTTGAAAGACGTCTATGTTCCCAACTCTGGTGATATCAAAACCACCTACCGCACCTACTGGCTGGCGAAGGGGATCGGGTGGGTGAAGATGAAGATTGAGGGTGTCGAGTATGAACTCTATAATACCCCCTCGCTTTCGCCTTTGCCGCCTGTTCTGAAAGTAACAAAATCGGGTTACACCGTGACCATTTCCTGGGATGCCGTCGAAGGAGCAACAGGCTACATTTTTGTTTACGCACCTTATCCCGATGCCAGCTGGGTTGAAATGCTTGATGTGGGTCTGAACCGATCCTTTTCGGGCGAATTGCCCCATGGTTCGGCTTACTACGTCTGCATTTTGGCCTACAACAATGTTGGCTCGAGCGACTATTCAAATCTGGAGTATTTTGTCCTTGACGGTTCGACACCCCTCCAGGTCAATCCCACCTCTCTGACCCTCGAAACCGGGGAAACGGGAACCTGTGCTATCAGCGGCGGAACGGGATATTACGATGCCTATTCCAGCAACTCCTCCGTGGCGGAGGTTACCGTAAGCGGCAGCACGCTGAATGTGTTGGGAGGTGCAGCGGGTTCGGCCACTATCACGGTGTATGACAGTGCGTTTGCTATTATACCAGTGTCTGTGACAGTGACCGGGGGAAACAATCCTATCAGTGTTTCCGTAACTATTCAAGCGACGAATTCGGATTGGACTGACACCGGTGTTTATGTAGAGAACGGTAAAACATTGTTTGTGGCTACGACAGGTATGATACGGGTATGTTGCGGCTCTTCCCCTTTGGATATTTCTCCCGATGGTGAGCCACCTTCGAATACAGATGATTTTCCAGCTCCAAGTTTGCCTGCCTATTCATTGATTGGTAGAATAGGCAATGATGGTACACCTTTCTTTGTTGGGAGCAGCTATGTTGGTAGCATATCCACATCAGGGAAATTGCATTTGATTGTGAATGACTGTGAGCACTGGGATAATACAGGTTTTTTCACTTCAACTATTTCTACAAACTGAACGGAGGTTTTCCCTTTGTTAAAGGTTCAGCCTCAGTTCCTTCATAAAGCCAAACGGCTCCATAGGAAAGCGAATCGGCTTTCCTGTTTTCCTGGAAATTCTTATTCAAGTTCATACTGAACCTGATTTCAGGCTCGACCCGGGTGCATCGGGGCGGCGGGCGGAACAACCACGTCAGTTACTGCCGGTCGGCCGGCTGGTTTATCAGTTACCCCGGCTCCCTCAACAAACCTATCTGGTTTGGCAGGAGATAATTCATCCGAAAGTGATTGACCCCTCGCTCCCACGCTCCGCCTGGGAACGAAGGGAAATGGGATCTAAAATAAATTGACTTCATCCATGAATGCCTAATAATATACGGTTTTATAAAAGAACCCTATTTGGTATGTTGACGTTTATTGGGTTCAGGGTTCGCACCCCTGTGTGAGTGGCATCCTGCCGCGACCGAATCTGCATGGTGCAGGAGTCGATAGACAGAACACCTAAATAGATCTGTTCGGACAAATGCGAACACGATCGAAAACTGGATAGTTAAATGGATTTCGAGTGGGATCCGGAAAAGGCAAATCACAATGTAAGAAAGCACAAAGTTTCCTTTGAGGAGGCCGTGACGGTTTTTTATGATTCATTATCGGCGACTTTTCCTGACCCGGACCATTCAATCGGTGAGTCTCGTTTCATAACTATCGGCTTCTCTTCGCGTGATCGGTTGTTAGTTGTAGCAAACACTGAAAGGGGAAATAGTCTGCGCATTATCAGTGCGCGGATTGCCACTTCCCATGAGAGGAAAAGACATGAAAAATAGAAGTGAAGAAGATCATGATGAGTTACGACCTGAATATCATTTTGATTATTCAAAAGCCGATCGCGGAAAATATTACAGGCGGATTCTTGCAGAAGGATCCAACGTGGTTGTTCTGGATCCGGATATCGCCGAATCTTTTCATGATTCAGCTTCCGTTAATGAGGCGTTGAGATCAATTTTGGCTCTGACCAAAAAGACTAAACAAATGGCAGGTCGTGTTGATGTAAGAAAGGAAGTCGACGCTTGAGCGTGTTTTCCCCTCATTATTCAAGCTCATAATGGAGCTTCAATGCCTGATTTATCTGCTCCATCATCTCTTCCGGAAGATGGCCGAGCTTTTTGACAAGACGGATTTTGTCTACGGCCCGTGTCTGATTGATCATGACTTTGGAATGGGTTCTCAGACCTCCAGTACCTGAAGGTATTTTCACTTCGAAAGAATAGACGCGCTTTACGTTTGAGGTGATCGGAGAGATGGAGACTATGGGAGAATGAGCGTTATTCAGGTCGTTCGAAACTACCAGTGCAGGGCGGGTCTTTTTTGCCTCCGCGCCGACCGTCGGATCAAAGTTGACGAGGAAAATATTTCCTCTTCTAATGGAGGCCATCGTTGATTACCCCTTCTAATTCATCGTTAATACGACGAATTTCTGAGGCTGCCTCCTTGTATTCGGCGGCAAGTCTTTGATCTCTTTTCTCTTTAATGAAGGATTTGACAGCCTCCGTGATAAACTGGCTCCTTTTTCTGGGTCCCGCCTCTTTGGAAAGCTCCGTAAAGACTTCGTTGGGAAGGCTGATATTGATACGAACAGATTTCATTGTGTCCTCCAAATGTGCGTTTATAAGAACAATAATAGATGATACGTTTAGTGTCAATAGTTTTTATTCGTTTCCAGGTTTCTCCTTGGAATGAGGGTGAAAAAGAAGGCAGAGCCTTCCGGTATGCATTCCCAGGCGGAGCTTGGGAACAAAGGGGAAGGGAACTCTAAAATAAATTGACTTCTCCCGGGAATGCCGAATAAAATAGGGCCTGATAGAAGAGCCCTATTAGGTATGTTGACGCTTTATGTCAGCCATTGAAAATTCGACTATGGAGAATAGATGCTTCCCTTTGAATGGGACCCTCGAAAATCTGAAAGCAATATCAAGAAACATGGTGTCTCTTTCGAAGAGGCCAGTACAATATGAAAACAATGAAAAATGATACGGATTTGCTGGAGGAATACGATTTTAGCAAGGACGTAAGGGGCAAATATGCCAAAAGATACACTGAAGGAACAAATGTGGTTTTGATTGATCCTGATGTAACGGAATTTTTCCCCGATCACGATACAGTAAATGAGGCACTCCGCTCAATTATCACGATTATCAAAAAAAGACAAAATCGATTTTCCGAATCGGATAGTCTGGAATTGTAACCCTGTTTTTTTCGTTCCCAAGCTCCGCCTGGGAATGCATTTGCAGAAGCTCTACCTCTGTTCCCGCATAATAGACCGAATCGCCTTAACACCTGGTTCTCTGCTGGCTTTGACATGAATGAATACAGATACACACGATATTTTGAAAATGAGGTGCTGAGGAAGCGTCCCTATATCAAAAAAGAGTGGTGCGAAAGGGTGCTCGAAGATCCGGTCAAATTTGAAAAACAGGAAAATAACCGTTACCGATTTTGGGCCCCGGTGGAAGAGATTGGGGGGCGATACCTGCGGGTTATCACTCTTGAAGACAAAATGACCATACACAACGCATTTCCCGACAGGGGGTTTAAACCATGAAAATGAATTACTATCCTGAAACTGATTCTATGTATATCGATCTGTCGTCAAAAGAAAGCGTCGAGAGCAAGGAAATTTCCTCTGGTGTTGTCGTTGATTACGATATTGAAGGGAACATTACAGGCATTGATATCGATAATGCCAGTCGGAAACTGGATCTTGAGGAACTCGTTCTCAAAAGCTTACCGATAAAAATACAGACCCTTGCAGCATGAGGGATTCCCATTCGTTCCCAGGTTCTGCCTCGGTCTTCGCACAATACATCTGATAGACCTGTTCGGGCAAATGCGAGCACGATCGAAAACTGGATGGTTAAACGGATTTCGAGTGGGATCCGGAAAAGACATGAAAAATAGAATTGAAGAAGATCATGATGAGTTACGACCTGAATATCATTTTGATTATTCAAAAGCCGATCGCGGAAAATATTACAGGCGGATTCTTGCAGAAGGATCCAACGTGGTTGTTCTGGATCCGGATATCGCCGAATCTTTTCATGATTCAGCTTCTGTTAATGAGGCGTTGAGATCAATTTTGGCTCTGACCAAAAAGACTAAACAAATGGCAGGTCGTGTTGATGTAAGAAAGGGCATCGACGCTTGAGCGTGTTTTCTCCTTGTTATGTAGATGCTCCGCCTCTTTGGAAAGCTCCGTAAAGACTTTACGGGGAGGGCTGATGTTGATACGAACGGATTTCATTAATTCCTCCAAATGTGCATTTCTAAGAACAGTAATAGGCAACAATATTTAGGTCAATGATTTTTTATTCTGTGGGAGCGGCTCTTGTCCACGATCCGTTTGGTGGGTTCCAGCCGCGAAAAGTCGTGGCAAGATGCCACTCACACAGTGTTTTCAAGTAAAATCGAGTCCATAATGACAATCGCTGATGGAACCACATCTCCCTTGACACCCCATCTCCACTTAAGTATAGTTTTTTCCTGAAAAAACGATTTCTTAGCTCCCCCGTGCATCTTAAATTCTTCTCGATTCGTTCAAAAAGACTTGTCTGTGGAGGTGCATTTTGAAAATGGGAAACCTGTTGCCCGGCAGTATCAAGGGCAAGCTGATCTTCTATTTCGGCATAACCGTCACCCTGGTGGTTCTTCTTATCGTTGCTGTTTTTTCTAAGAGTATGTACCACAGCCTGATTACCGAGAATGAACAGTTAATCAAGGCCCATACCCGGGAGATTGCCAACAAGATAGAGGAACAGAACCTGGAGGCCGTATCCGTTGCAAAGGCAATGGCAATGGCCCAAAAGAGCGGTCTGTTTGGAAATCGAAAAGCCTCCACCCTGTATGCCCGAAACATCCTCCTCAATCACCCTCGATTTACCGGATCCTATTTCGGATATGAGCCCAATGCGGACCAGGATGATAAAGCCTTTGTCGAAAAAGCCGGGGAGACAATAAAGGGATTGGGCAAGGGTGGGCGATTTCTCCCTTACTGGTTTGTGGAAGAAGAAGGAACGCGATCGATTCAACTCAATCCTCTTATTGATATGGAAACGAGTCTTTACTACCAGGGCAGCAAGGATAAGTTTCATTCATCCGATCCCGAAAAATATATGATCACTGAACCTTATTTCTACGAAGGCAAGATGATCGTGGAGCAGACCTTCCCTATTGATATCAATGGCAAGTTCGTGGGGATTGCAGGCGTTGACCGAGCATTGACGTATATTCATGACTATCTGGAGGGCTTTAAACCCTACAAATCGGCGGCGTTTGTGCTGCTTAGTCGGAAGGGAAGGGTCATCAGTTCAACCATAGATCTTGTCTCCGAAAAAACCTTTCGCCGACTCCGGGCAAAGGAGAAAGGACCAGATGGGGGCGGAGAAACAGGGAATGGCAGACGAATGATGACGGAGAATGCCAAAGAGACGGATTACGCCGGGATTCTGGATCGTTTCTACACCCATACAGGGCCTCCTCTTCTCATTCGCGGTAACGACCCCTTTGATGATCAGGCCTGTATCTTTTCAGGGGTAAAGATTGAAACAGGGGATTGGACCATTGTCATGCGTGTTTCAGAAAGCGAAATAACCACTCCCATTCGGAAGACATTGAACTATGTTTTGCTCATTTCGTGTTTCGGGTTGCTGGCAACTTTTCTGATTCTCATGTGGCTGGCGAAGAAGATCAGCGGTCCCATTACCGAGGCCGCGAATATTGCTCGAAAGGTTGCCCAGGGGGATTTAACGGGCAGTATTGCGGCAGGATCAAAGGATGAGACAGGTCGTCTCCTTTCTGCCTTGGGGTCCATGACGAAGAATCTTAATTCTCTTATCGGCCAGGTGCAGCGCTCAGGTATTCAAGTGACTTCTTCTTCGACCGAACTGGCTGCCACAGCCAAAGAGCAAGAATCCATCATGAGCAACCAGGTGGCTTCCACCGACAGGGTGGTCAAATCGGTGGAGAGGATCTTTCACGTGGCCTCCGAGCTTGTGGAGACCGTGAAAAAAGTGGCATCTACGTCGGAAGAGACGGCCGGGTTTGCCAATAGAAGCCAGAAGGATTTGGCTCGCATGGAAGAAGCCATACACCATATGGAGGATGCCTCCAAGTCTATATCAGGCCGACTGGAGTCCATTAATGAGAAAGCAGAGAATATCACCAATGTGGTGGATACCATTACCAGGGTGGCGGATCAGACGAACCTTTTGTCACTGAATGCAGCGATCGAAGCGGAAAAGGCCGGGGAGTACGGCAGAGGTTTTAACGTGGTGGCGCGGGAAATTCGTAGACTTGCGGATCAAACGGCCGTTGCAACCTTAGACATTGAACAGATGGTGCGCGAGATGCAATCTGCAGTGTCAACGGGTGTTATGGAAATGGATAAGTTTATAGCAGAAGTCAGGCGAAGCGCTGAAGATGTGGGAAAAATAAGCAACCAACTGGCTTCCATTATTGAGCGGGTACAGACCCTGTCCCCTCGGTTCGAAGAAGTCAATATCGCTGTGGGAAACCAGTCGAAAGATGCCAGCACGATCAGCCGGTCCATGACAAACCTGGGGGAGGAATTGCAGGAGACCCTGGAATCTTTTCGAGAGACCTATGCTGCTATCGGGCAGTTGACCGATGCGGCAAAAGGACTTCAGGAGGGGGTGTCAAGGTTTAAGATTGTGTAGCTCCTGTTTATTCATGTCTGCATAGCCGCATTGTTCAGGATGGTCTTGAACATAGAGTATGAGATCTCTGAATACCTCTATATTCTTCAGGAGATTCATGTCCCCGACAACCACGAGCTTTGCTTTGGCGCGGGAGAGCGCCACGTTGATTCTTCTGATATCTCTGTACAGGATCGGGGTCTCTTTCTCGTGGGGGTGCATGCATGTGGAAAGAAAAATAACATCCCGCTCATCCCCCTGAAAACGATCGACGGTGTCCACCATCTGCCTCGCCAGTTTCGGATCTCCGAAAGCCTGTTCCAGCTCCCTTCGTATAGCTGAGACCTGTGCGCGATAGGGAGCGATAATCCCGATGCGAGAGTTTCCATTGCTTCTAAAGTCAAATCCTGCTCTGTCATATTCTTCTACCATTTTTCGGATCAGTTCTGCCTCGGAAGGGGATTGCCGATAACTCCGGTTCGCATTATGGGAGGAAGGGATATGAAGGAGCATGATCCGTTTTTTCCCATCCAGGATATCCTTGAATTTTCCGTCCAATACCACAGACAGTTGTTGGTCTTCCTGCTGGGTTTGAAGCCGGCCCCCGTAAAACCGGTTGGAGATAAAATGAGCAAGAACGGCCGGCATGCGATGCTGCTCTTCGAGACGAATCTTGACGGACGGATCATCGGGAAGGTTTTCAAACAACTGTTCAAACAAGGTTTTTTTCAGAAGCGCCGCTTTTTCAGACTGGATGACTGGGGGCAATTGTTTATGGTCCCCGACGAGAATCCATCTTTTCGCCAGGCGCAAAGTGCCGATCATCTGCGGCAGGATTACCTGGGACGCTTCATCAATGATGGCTACGTCAAAAAGCCCCTTCTCTTCTTCCGGCGAGGCAAGGGCATCATATTTTCCTGACATCCAGGCGTGGGTGGTGGCAATAAAAACCTTGTATTTCCCGATGAGGTCGCTTGCTTTCTGATACTGGGCTTCGGCGTGAGAGAACACTTTATCCTTTTCGGAACAGGTTCCATGATCCTTCTCTTTACCGGAAAGCTGCCCTGCCAGTGCAAAGCTTTTGAAATCTTCTGTGATCGATTCTATCCGCCCCAACTTTGTAAAAGGCACATCGCCGGCGAATTCCGTCAGCTTTTTCATCAACTCGTCCGAGGCCCTGTGGGTAAAGGTCCCCACAAGGATACGCTTTCCCTGTTGGTGCAGGGCCTGTATTATATGGGCCACTGTGCAGGTCTTTCCTGTTCCCGGTGGGCCTTGGATAAGGAGCAGCTTTTCCAGACCACAGGCGTGCCGTACGGCCTTTTCCTGTGCCGAATGCAACGGGAATGCAGGTTTGTCGGGAAGGAAGGCAGAATCTCCCAGTTTATTGGGAAGTACGACGTTTTTGCCGTGAATCAGGAAATCACGAAGGAACAGAAGGTTTTCATTCACTTCGGATTCGCTATTGAGCAAGGCGTACAGGGAGGCGAAGTTTTTCTCAAAATGGGATTCACTGGTGTGTCTATCCAGGAAGTATGGCTCAAACCAGAGACTACCTATGCCTCGGGGCGTTTGAACCGAAATCTCTTGGTTGTCCACGTTCGTAATGTGTACCTCAAGGCATTCTCCTTGAACCGGACCGCGTTTGTCGCTGAGAAGGCATGGGTCTCCTTCACGGAATTCCGATTCGTTTTTCCCGATGCTTTCCAGGCGTAAAATGCCCATTTTAACCATTTCGGTGTTCGCCTGAACACGCAGGCAAAATCCCGATTTTAGACGATCTTCCACCGGATGAGAGAGAGTACGTCCCGATTCCTCTTTTACTGTTGAAAATTCTTCTGCTACGGCCTGATTGTATCGGGCAAACCATTGCACAACTCTCTCGTCCGGCGCCGGCATTTCCCCATTCAGGGGAGTTGACAACACCATGGGCTTTTCCTGGCCTCCTTTGAGGCCCAGATCGTGCAGAAAAGAGCAGTGAATTCCTTTCCCGATTTTTGCGCATCCTCCGCATTTGTTGGGGTTTTTCGTAAACCCAAGATTCATGAGATAATCGGCGGAAACAATGACATTGCGCTTATTCATCATGTTAATGGCGTCTGATTTGGTGAAGGGAGCTTCCCGGAACAAGTGATTCCAGAAATGGGATGGAATCCGTTCTCCGTTGAAAAGCTTTTTCGCCGCTTCTCCGGAATAAATGACCATCGGCGGCGCCAATCGTTCTTCTCCTTTTTCCATCATCAACAGGTGGTAGGCATGCACCTGGAGTGTATGCCCCGGCTGTGCGTTTTTTCCCCAGGGTTTCGAAGTTTTTAATTCGATAGCCTGTTTCCGCCCATCCTTGTGCTTAACAATGAGATCGATTCTGCCTTTGAGACCGATATGGGGATTGATGATGTACCTTTCGGGGTAAATCTCCTCGATCTGGTCCATTTCCAGCACGTTCTGACGCTTAAGACCCTTAAACAGACCATTGAGGTGGTTTTTTGCATCGTCATAGAGTTCTGACGGGGATACCCCTAAAAACGCTAAGTCCAGGGCATGTTCCATGAGTGAAGCGGAGCATTCCTGCAGCAGGCCGGGAACATCGTTGGTACACTGAATGATGTGGTCAAAAACTTCATGGACGAAAGTCCCCCGCATCATCGCTTTGTTCTGACGTTTCAGCATGTAGCGTTCTAAAAAATAATTCCTCTGACAGAAATCAAAATTCGTGAGTGTGGTTACATTGATCAGCCAGTGAGGCTCCAACACAACGAGCGGGATTTGGTTCGTCGAACCGGAGTGCAGGTCCGGCACAGCGAAACCATCATGGTGATATTCCATCTGCAGGAAATTCGCTCTCACCTTTCGGTCCGGTTTTTTGAGCAACAACACCTCGATAACGAGCCCGGTCTCCTTAAATTCCACGGGAAGACGGATGTTGTATTCCTTTTTCCGAGGATCAGCGGAAAGATGAAAAAAGAGTTGAGGATTCCCGGTTTCTTTATGACGCAGACATTGGGTGATCTCCACTTCCATAAGCGGGCTGCCGTCAATACTTTTTTCAGGGTTTTTCGACCTATGCACTCTTCTTATTCCCCACTCGACCACTAAGGGCTCACTCAAAAATAACTTCGCATTTTCCCATCTCAGCTTCGAGCCATCTTCGGCCGCCGCTCAATCGCGAAGTCCTCAAAATAATTTATTATTCTTGTGGCTTCACTCAATCGCGGCAACCAGGTAAGCGAGCTTGCGAGACTCCGAATATGACCCAAATCTGAGCGTCAATTCTGTGAATTTATTTTTGAGTGAGCCCTAAACCTTTTACTCACGCAAAGCCGCAAAGCTCGCAAAGAAAAACAATGCAGTAGATTTATTCAAAAACCTTCGCGTGAGACCTTTTCTGTCCCGGTGTATTCAGGTCACGGCAACCCTATAACGGAAAAACGACTGGAAGTAAAGATTTTGTCTGTCCCTGTCGCGGTCTTTGACATAATTCAGAATGTTTTGAGAGCATCCCCACAATGACAAAAATTCCCCTTGATAAAGCAAAAAAAAGGACCTATACTCCCCGACTTAGAAAATGGTTTTAACTATGAAAAATAAACCTTAAACAACCCCCTTCCCTCCCTGCATTCGCCTTGGACGGCTCTATGGGAAAGGGTAAGGAATTATTCCACATATTGGAAGGATAATGGCCAAAAAAACGTTTGAAAAGGCCCTAACGAGACTGGAAGAAATCGTTCGGAACCTTGAGGAAGGGGAGTTGACCCTGGGAGACTCTCTGAAGGTGTTTGAAGAAGGGATGGTTTTATCCAGATTTTGTTCCGATGAGCTGGAATCCGCGGAGAAGAAGGTGACCGTGCTTGAAAAGGAAAGTGGAAAATATAGAGAGACCGCTTTTGAAATCGAGGAAGAAACCCATGGCGGATGAAGGAAGGTTTGACCTTAAGGCCTATTTGAGTGATAAGAGAACTGTGGTGGATGGCGCCCTTAGAGCTTGGTTTCCAGAACCTGAAGGCCTTGTTTCCGATCTGATTGCTGCCATGAAATACAGTCTGTTTGCAGGAGGCAAGCGGTTAAGGCCTATCCTGTGTATAGCCGGATGCGAGGCCGTTGGAGGAACCCAGGAAGACGTCATCGCCGTGGCATGTTCTCTGGAGTTGATTCATACCTATTCGCTGATCCATGACGACCTTCCCCTGATGGATGATGATGACTTCAGGCGGGGAAAACCGACCAATCACAAAGTGTTCGGGGATGCTATTGCCCTGTTGGCGGGAGACGGACTTTTGACGGAAGCATTTCGAATGATGACTACGAAAGAAATTTCTGAAAGGGTTTCCCCTGTTGTTCTTGTTAAGGCCGTCCAGATGATATCCCTTGCCGCCGGGTGTGATGGAATGGTGGGAGGACAGGTTGTAGATATTCAATCTGAAGGGAAAGAACCGGATTTTGAAATTGTAAAATATATGCACGCCCGGAAAACAGGAGCCCTTATTACGGCATCCGTTACCGCGGGCGCTGTCCTCGCAGAAGCTGGGGAAAACGCAATCAGCCTGATTCATTCTTTTGGGGAGAAGGCAGGTCTTGCTTTTCAGATTGCGGATGACATCCTCGACATAGAAGGGGATAGTGAGATTCTCGGAAAACAGGTAGGCGCTGATCAGAATAAAGGAAAAATGACGTATCCAGCAGTTTTAGGGCTCGACGAATCAAAAAGAATTCAGTCAGATCTGATTCAAAGCGCAATTGGGGATCTGTCGGAATTTGGAAGCAACGCAGAGCCTCTCCGGCAAATTGCCCGGTATATTATTGAGAGGAAAAAATGACTGACCCCACCAAAGAAAGAAACCTTTTAGACCAAGTTGATAGTCCCGCAGATCTTAAAACCATGTCAACGGAAGATCTCAAAGATCTGGCCGAAGAAATTCGAAAGAAAATTGTTGAAACAACCTCCAAGACCGGGGGGCATCTGGCCCCCAGCCTCGGGACGGTTGAGCTGGCTATTGCCCTTCATTATGTGTTTGATACCCCCCATGATAAGATTATTTGGGATGTAGGGCACCAGGCTTATGCACATAAACTGATCACCGGAAGGCGGGATCGATTCCATACCCTGAGAACGTATGGAGGGATCAGCGGTTTCCCCAAAAGGTCGGAGAGCCCTTATGACACTTTTGACACGGGGCACAGCAGCACGTCTATCTCAGCCGGCCTGGGCATTTCCACGGCCAAACAGCTGAAAGGGGAAAAACGCAAAGTCGTATCCGTTATCGGCGATGGTTCCATGACGGCCGGTATGGCATTTGAAGGTTTGAACCAGGCCGGGCATACGGAAAAGGACCTGATTGTGGTGCTGAACGATAATGCCATGTCCATTGCTCCCAATGTGGGGGCCTTCTCTTCTTTTATTAGCCGCAAGATGACTGGGAAAAGATTTGTGAACCTGAAAAGGGATCTGGAAAATTTTCTCAAATCCCTCCCGGGTGTTGGGGAAAATATCCTCAATTTTGCACGGAAAAGCGAGGATTCTTTTATCACCTTCTTTACCCCCGGTATGATGTTTGAAGCCTTCAAGTTCAAATACGTGGGACCTATCGATGGCCATCGTCTCGATCGCTTGATTGAGACGTTCAACAACACCTGCCACCTGGAAGGTCCGATTCTTGTTCATGTCCTGACCGTGAAAGGAAAGGGGTATGAATTTGCTGAGAAAGATCCGGCCCATTACCATGGAGTAGGGTGCTTTGAAATTCCAACGGGATCTTCTCCAGAATGCAAACCTGGAGTCCCGCCTTCCTATACAAAGGTTTTCGGCGACACCATGGTCGACCTTGCCAGGAGAAATCCGAAGCTTTTTGCGATCACGGCAGCCATGCCTGAAGGAACCGGCCTAACAGAATTTGCAGAGATATTCCCCGAAAGATTTCTGGACGTGGGGATAGCGGAGCAACATGCGGTCACCTTTGCTGCAGGTCTCGCTACGGAAGATTTCAGGCCGGTCGTAACCATTTATTCCACTTTCCTGCAGCGGGCCTTTGATCAGATCATTCATGATGTGTGCCTGCAGAATCTTCCCGTGATTTTTGCCATTGATCGTGGAGGGCTTGTTGGAGAAGATGGACCTACCCACCATGGTCAATTTGATATCACCTATCTCAGAAGCCTGCCCAATATGGTCCTCATGGCCCCGAAGGATGAAAATGAGCTAAAGAATATGCTCTACACTGCTCTTCAACATGAAGGCCCCATTGCCATTCGCTACCCCCGTGGCACGGGAGTAGGGGTTCCCCTGGATCCGGAATACAAAGCGATCCCCATCGGGGAGGCGGAAATTGTCAGAGAAGGAAAGGACCTTGTGATTTTTGCCTTTGGATCGATGGTTTATCCATCCCTGGATGCAGCGGAAATGCTTGAAAAAGAAGGCTTGCAGACGATGGTTGTAAACTGCAGGTTTGCAAAGCCTCTGGACAGAAAACTTCTGGGAATTGCTGCGGTCTGCGGGCGTGTTCTGGTGGTTGAAGAAAATATCAGAAAGGGTGGTTTCGGAAGCGCCATTCTGGAACTCTTTAATGATGAAGAGATGGATGACGTTGTGGTAAGAAGAATGGGGCTGCCGGATAAGTTTGTGGAACATGGTACTCCGGCTGAGTTGAAGAAGAAATATGGTCTTGATTCCTCCGGGATTTTCAAGGAGGCTAAGAATTTCTGCCAACGGGCCAAAAACGAGTAAACTGCGGTTAGACCGCCTTCTGGTCGAAAAAGAACTGGCCGACAGTGGCGAAAAGGCCAGAGCCTTGATTATGGCCGGCCTTGTCACGGTAAATGGAGAGAAGGCTGAAAAGGCCGGACACGCTTTTCCGTCAACGGTCGTTGTTGCTGTAAAAGACCATTCCCCCCCCTTTGTAAGTCGCGGCGGCCTCAAACTGGTTGCGGGCCTTAAAGAATTTCAGGTGGAAGTCAAGGACAGGGTGCTCATGGATGTGGGGGCTTCAACGGGTGGTTTTACCGATTGTCTCCTTCAGAACGGCGCACGGAAAGTCTTTGCCATTGATGTGGGTTACGGGCAGTTTCATTGGAGACTTCGCCAGGATCCGCGCGTGGAAATCCTGGAAAAAACGAATATCCGCTATCTGAAATCCGACTTCTCTTCGGAACCCGTCCAAGGGGCGGTCATTGATGTGTCGTTCATTTCTCTACGGCTGGTTATCCCTCCTGTTTCCGATCTCTTGACAAACCAATCATTTATACTCGCTCTTATCAAACCCCAGTTTGAAGTGGGAAAAGGAAAGGTAGGGAAGGGGGGAGTTGTCAGGGATCCTGCACTTCACCAGGAGGTGATCGATGGCCTTGGTATGTTTTTTGAAGGTTGTGGCTGGGAAGTGAATGGAACCATTCCGTCGCCCATTTTAGGACCAAAAGGAAACAGGGAATTCCTTGTTTATTTGACGCGGTAAAAAAGGGAGGCTCATCGCGGATTAACGTGATATTTTATCAGTTGTCGAATAGACCATGCCACATTGCAGGTGTCAGGTGTCGGGTGTCAGGAAAAAACCGGACCGCATTCAGCATATAAAACTTAATAAGAAGCAGTTATGCTTATTATAACCGGAAAATGGGAATAGTAGGTACTGAAACCTGACACCTGAAACCTGACACCTCTGTTCCGGAAAAAAGGATTTTTCATGTTATTCCGCGATGATCCAAAAGGGGGAAAACCCACATGTCCGTTGATCGCCTGTTAAAGACTATCGAAGAGATTGCCGGTGGAAAGTACTCCAACGATATCATGGAGTTGACTACGGAAGACCAGCCTGAAACGGTGCGCTCCGTTGCTGAAGCCGTAGGCCTTATGATGGTTAAAATTGAGGCAAGGGAATACCATCTCGAGATGATGGTCCAGGAACTGGAGACCTTGAATCAGACCATCCGGAACAACACGATTCACATGGTTTCCGCCATGGCCCATGCTCTGGCTGCCCGCGATACGTACACGGAGGGCCATACGGCCAGGGTGGCGGACCTGGCGAAAAGGATGGCTGAGTACATGGAATTTGATGCGGATCAGACGGAATATGTGCGTCTGGCCGGTATTCTGCACGACATAGGCAAGATTGGATTTTCAGACGCCCTATTCAATCCCCACGGCGCTAAGAATCCGCCGGAGATCGTAAAGGAAATACTTTCTCATCCCGCAATGGGAGCTACTATCCTTGAAGATCTTGACTTTCTGGGACCGGCTATAGAGTATGTTCACTGTCATCATGAACGCCCGGATGGAAAAGGGTATCCCAGAAAGCTGAAAGATGAGGAGATTCCCCTTGGCGCTAAAATCTTAGCTGTTGCCGATGCTTTTGATGCAATGACCACGGACAGGCCCTATCAAAAAGGTAAAAGCCTGGAGACAGCCCTTGACATCCTCAGAAAAAATGCAGGAACGAAATGGGACGCCCGGTGTGTCAGTGCTATGGAAGCGATTCTTGGAGAATAGACGGGATTGTCAACTGAGGATAACTAAGGAGAAAACAGATGCTTGATCTGTATTGATTTGTGATCCGAACCATCTCTTTTTCATTTAAACCGGGACCGAAGAAGTCTCGCGCAAAGGCGCAAAGACGCGAAGGTTTTTTACTATTATGTGGCATCCTTTCGAATAGCCAGCGGGTATTGAAATATTCGATTTTTCTTGACAGAATGTACTCTCATCTGTTTCCATTTAAAGAAGCATTTCAGATTATCCTTTCACTTCTATCCTGCAATTTTGAACAAAGGCGACGTAGCCACAATAAATATGTATCGCGCAAAGACGCAAAGGCGCAAAGGTTTTATTGTTTTTTGTGACACCTAAAAGCTGCAATTAGCTTTTAGCTATTAGCCGTTAGCTTAAAGATCTCAGGCATTTGAATATTTTTTTCCATGTTGGGATTTCTCACTTTTTGATGCTAACCTATTGCGCCGTAAGTCACTTATTTTGTGCGTCTAGTAGCTAACGGCTAACCGCTAATTGCATCTTTTAAGTGACAAGATTCTAAGAGATAGGGCACTAATCTCAATTTGGTAATTACCAAATTATCGATTTCCCGAAGACTTTTTGTGAGAGAGGACGGGAATGGACATACCGAAGATCATGATCGTAGACGACAACGTGGTTTCCGTCATGGAGTTGGAAGAAGCCCTTTCCGCTCACGGATATCAAGTGGTGGGGGTGGCCGGAACGGGGATCGAGGCTGTGAAACTGGAACGGGAACTGGCGCCGGACCTCATCCTGATGGATATCAAAATGCCCGGGGGGATGGACGGGATTTCAGCTGCCGAAAAGATTCTTCAACATGATGATATTCCAATAATTTTCTTTACAGGCCATGATGATGAAGAGCTGTTGGAGAGGGCGGGCAGGTTGAATCCTGCCGGATATCTTCTCAAGCCCTTTGCAGGCAGGCAGATCATAGCGGCCATTGAAATTGCCTTGCGTGGCACTGAAAAATCCGGGACTGGTATGGGTAAATTGCAGGGAGAATCGGAAGGGCAGTCGTTTCCCAAAATATTGCTGACACCGGCCGAATCGCGTATTGCCAATCTGATTAAGGAAGGGAAAAGCTCAAAAGAAATAGCGAAGTTGTTAAAAGTTAACCGTAAGACGGTAGATTGGCATAGAACGAACATCAGAAAGAAATTCAAGCTAAACGACAAGGAAAACCTTTTCTCCTATTTACAAAATACCTGAAATATACTCCTTCACAGAACTCAATACCCAGACCCTTTCTCTATTCGTGTCATTCGCGTTATTCGTGGTTAATTTTATTCCGAAGCCCATTTCAATTTGAGCTTCTTTTGGGAATGAGCGCAATCCTGTAAATATAAGTTGATTAGATTCTGATATGGTACTCCGGTTTCATCAGCCAGACCCTTAAAATAATCAATAACATCGACACCAAGCCGGAGGGTCACTTGTTTTTTTAAGTGCTTGGCATATGGATTTTTTACGGATTTTGAAAAATCGTATTCATTTCTCATGATACCGCCTCCAATATTTTGACAGGATCAACAGGATTAACGGGATAAAAAAAAATGAATGATATTGCTTTCATAGTGACAATATAATTATGAACGCATTTTGAAGCAAGTTGATTTTGATGAATTCGTAAAAAGCTGGATCTCTCACAGAGCGCTCGGAGAACACAGAGATAACCACATGCCCCATGAAGTCCAAATGGCCGCAAAAAGGCGCAAAAGGCTCAAAGATGTTAATTCGGGATAGTTGAAATAGCATTAAGAAATTGTTAATATTGACTCAAATATTGCTACGTTGGATTAACATAAACATACACAGCAGTTAAGATTAGAAATTTTTTGCGTTTTTTGCGCCTTTTTGCGGCCAATTTTCATGCTCAAAAGTGTAAACTACTTTTGTGCTTTTATGAAGGATGTCCACTGTTTTTAAATTTTTGATTCTGGATGTTCTCCAATGAAGGATGCCCTCAAAATGCATGTGCTGAGCTCCTGACAGGTTACCATTGGCTTGTTGAGAGCTGACATATCCAATACACAAAACCAAACTCATCGCGAGATGACAGACCTCATTTGTTCTCTTGACAGCAATCAGAAAATCTGAGATTCTGAATTTTGGAGGTGGGAGCCAATGCAAAACACAACTATCAAGGTGGGTTCGAGAGGAACTGTCGTCATTCCAGCAAGTATCCGTCGCAATTACAGATTTGAAAAAGGGTCGCTGATCATAGCGGAAACGCGGCCGGATGGGGTGCTTCTAAGGCCGGTGGTGGCGCTTCCGGTAGAGATAGACCGATGAGCGGAAAGCTGGATTTCTGTTAAATAATGCGGTTACTTCAGAAGACTATGCTTCAGCCGTAAAAGAAGTTCGCAAAATGGGTCTTTCTCCTGAAGAAATCCCACACAAGAGACCTGAAGGCTTGTGATAAAAGAATCTGTTTTCCTTTTGGAAAGTATTTTGGAAAAAGGATCATGGGGGTAAGTCTCCTGATTGTCAGAGACTATCTAAGGCGGCGAAGCCGCAACCAAAATGTCTCGCGCCCCGGTGAAACAAAAGCAAAAAAGGTTTCACTGGGCAGGCAAAGACGCAAAGGCGCAAAGATTTTTTTGTTTTTTGTAACAGAAAACTAAGTGATAAAGTACTGAACGCTCATGACACAAATGGTGTCACCCCCGCGCATGAAAATCTCTTGTGAGAGGCATGTTGCCGTGACCGTCGAGGCTAAAAGCCTCTCTCACAGAGCTCAATACCCATACCCTTAAAATAATCAATGACATCGACACCAAGCCGGAGGGTCACTTGTTTTTTAAGGTGCTTGGCATATGGATTTTTTACAGATTTTGAAAAATCGTATTCATTTCTCATGATACCGCCCCCAATATTTTGACAGGATCAACAGGATTAACGGGATAAGAACAATAAATGATATCAATATGTTATCTCTTTCTTCTCTGAGGGCTCCGCGAGAAATCCTACTTTTTACGGGACCATCAATATTGCTGCAATTATCGTCCAAATTCAGGCAACCAAATCCGCCCGACAAGGACAATCTTTTCTCCTATTTCCAAAATACCTGAAATATGGTTCACCCCCAAATTATTCATTTCAGCGCCTCCATCCCGGCAATAAACCGGTATTGACACTATTTCCTAACCATAGGAAAATGGGGCATAAAGGAATATTGTGTTCAGAATGCTTCACTGTTGTTCAGAAATGGCTAAGCGGTTGCTTTGTTCAATTGTTAGGTCGTTGTTATCCCTCAAATTCATATCGCGTGGTCGAGGGTTGGAAGTCCGATAAATTTGAAAATGCAATTTACACCTCGTTCCCAAGCTCCAGCTTGGGAATGCATTTCCGGGAAGCTCCAGCTTCCAGAGGTGTTTCGAAGTTCAATAGTTTTGCTTGCCGAAAATAACCTGGAGAAAAAGTTTCACCGTTTTGAAGTCTTTTATTTTGGAGGTTCTCCCTTGGAGAAACGCGTCGAAATGTATACGCAAGGCTCCTGACAGGGTAAGGTTGGCCTGTTGGGAGCTGGCATATCCAATACACAAAGCCAAACTCATCGTGAGATGGGGACGGAAAGCCATGGATCTTTATATTTTCTGCTGATCTCTATTTGACCCCCATTTTTCTTCGAATAAGATAGCCGGGCTGCCGAGTGTGACATCGTAAAGGTCGCATGAAGGTGGTTCGGCTTTTTTTATCTCTTGTTCCACCCGGAATTTCGCCAAAAGCTGTTTGTTCACCACCCAGCCTGTCCCGACGTCTGGGCTTCGCTAGAGACACACGGTTCGCTGAGAGAAAAGATCGAAGCCTAAACTCTGTATCCTCCTTGTCTCTGTGGTGAAATGCTTAACCGCACAGGTCGAACGTTTTTGAAAGAAAACCGATACTGGAAGGCAGATCATGAAAAAGATATTTTGTTTATTGTCATTGCTTGGGTTTTTGGGATTTTCGGCAAATTTGGGATGGTCCTATTCGGTTCCGGATACGCGTCAGTCCAAGGGTTATGTTTCTGCCGCGCCGAAAGAGGCTGACCAGGAGAGTACGTTAAAAGCCTACGGCAAACTGCCGCTCTATTTTATTGAAAATAAGGGGCAGCTTGATTCCAAGGTCAGGTTTTATGTGAAGACATCCGGCCAGACCCTCTATTTTACAGATGAGGGGATCGTATTCGACCTTCTTCGTGTGGAAAAGGAGGCAGGGAAGAGTACGGAAAGCACCGAAAAAGGCATTGAGGCCACAGGGAAAAAAACAGAACGGCTGGTCTTCAACCTGAGCTTTGAAAATGCCCAAAATGGGTTCTTGATAGAGGGCCTGGACCGTCAGGACGCCGGGATCAACTATTTTGTGGGAAATGACAGGAGCAAATGGAAGGCAGGCATTCCCACCTACAAAGGGGTCGTCTACCAAGGGGTCTACAAAGGGATAGACCTGAAGGTATTTGGAAACGGCAAGGACATCGAGTATGAATTTATCGTAAATCCGGGGGGAACTCCCGAGGATAGATTATTAACTTACAATGGAATTGAAGGGCTCACCACAAGCGGGGAAGGGGAGCTTCTGATAGCGACAGCTTTTGGGGAACTCAAGGAGACGAGGCCCTATATCTATCAGGAGATAGACGGAAAAAGGGCGGTGGATGGAAGCTTTGAGATCCAGGGCGCTGCCGATCAATCCCAAACCCGAAGCTTTTCATACGGCTTCCAGGTCGCCGCCTATGACCCCTCCTATCCGCTTATTATTGATCCCACTCTTTCCTACTCCACCTATCTGGGGGGAAGCGGTGGCGAAGTGGGATATGGAATAGCCGTAGACGGGTTAGGAAACGCCTATGTCACGGGATACACCTCTTCCAGCAATTTTCCCACGCAAGCCCCGTATCAGGGAACTTACGCCGGTGGCTGGGATGCCTTCATAACCAAACTTTCCCCATCGGGAAACACCCTTTCCTACTCCACCTATCTGGGGGGAAGCGGTTACGATTTTGGATATGGGATAGCCGTAGACGGCTCAGGAAATGCCTATGTCACGGGGCGTACTGAGTCCACCGACTTTCCCATGCAAAATCCGTATCAGGGAACCAACGCCGGTACGTCTGATGCCTTCATAACCAAACTTTCTCCATCGGGAAGCGCCCTTTCCTACTCCACCTATTTAGGAGGGGCCGAGGTCGACTATGCATATGGAATAACCGTAGACGGCTCAGGAAACGTCTATGTCACGGGAGACAGCGAGTCCACCGATTTCCCCACGCAGAACCCTTATCAGGGAACCAACGCCGGTACCTATGATGCCTTCATAACCAAACTTTCCTCGTCGGGTAGCACCCTTTCTTACTCCACTTATTTGGGGGGAAGCAGTTACGAATATGGATGCGGAATAGCCGTAGACGGCTCGGGAAATGCCTATGTCACAGGAGGCACCTCTTCCAGCAATTTTCCCACGGAAAACCCGTATCAGGGAACCAATGCCGGTACGTCTGATGCTTTCATAACCAAACTTTCCTCATCGGGAAGCGCCCTTTTTTACTCCACTTATTTAGGGGGAAACACTGATGACCGTGGAAATGGAATAGCTGTAGACGGCTCGGGAAATGCCTATGTCACGGGAACCACCGTTTCCATCAATTTTCCCACACAAAATCCTTATCAGGGAACCAACGCCGGGGGTGGCTATGATGCCTTCATAACCAAACTTTCCTCATCGGGAAGCGCTCTTTCCTACTCCACCTATCTGGGGGGAAGCGGTTACGATTTTGGAAATGGAATAGCCGTAGACGGCTCAGGAAACGCCTATGTCACAGGACGCACCAAGTCCACCGATTTTCCCACGGAAAACCCGTATCAGGGGGCCTTCGCCGGGGGTACTGATGATGCCTTCATAACCAAACTTTCCTCGTCGGGTAGCACCCTTTCTTACTCCACTTATTTGGGGGGAAGCAGTTACGAATATGGATGCGGAATAGCCGTAGACGGCTCGGGAAATGCCTATGTCACGGGGGGAACCGATTCCAGCAACTTTCCCATGCAAAACCCCTATCAGGGAACCAACGCTGGTAGCCGTGATGCCTTTGTTGCAAAGTTGGTTAGTGATACTACTTCCCCAACGGTGACTACAACAGCAGCATCCTCTATAACCTCCACGAGTGCTTCAAGCGGCGGAAATGTCACTAGTGATGGCGGGGCTGCTGTGACGGCTCGGGGCGTCTGCTGGAGCACCTCCACCAATCCGACCATTAGCGGCAGCAAGACCTCAGACGGCACAGGCACCGGCAGCTTCACCAGCAGCATCACCGGGCTTACGCCCGGGACCACCTATCATGTGCGCGCTTATGCGACCAATGGTGCCGGAACAAGCTACGGCAGTGATCTCATGTTCACTACCTCAGCTCAGGCGCAAGGAACGGGCTATGCCTATATTGCAAATCAAAGTAACAACACCCTAACCGTTCTTGATACCGACAATAACCAGGTGGTGACCATCGTACCTGTTGGGGTTAACCCTCAAGGCGTGGCAGTCACTATGGGCGGAGAGTGGGTCTATGTGGCCAATATGGATAGTAACAACGTCAGTGTGATTAAAACCAGCGACTACAGCGTGACAAACGTGGCGGTGGGAAATGCTCCTGTAGGCGTGGCGGTCAACCCGGCTGGGACGCGTGTTTATGTGTCTAATATGGGTAGCGCCAGTGTCAGCGTGATCGACACCACCAACAATAACAGCGTGACCACCATTGCAGTGGGAGGTACCCCTTGGGGCGTGGCAGTCAACCCGGCTGGGACGAGTGTCTATGTAGCCAATTATGGGCTTAACAATGTCAACGTGATCGACACCACCAACAATAACAGCGTGACCAGCATGGGTGCGGGAAATGACCCTATTGGCGTGGTGGTCAATCCAATCCTTCCGCAGGTCTATGTGGTCTATAGAAATAGCTACAGTATCGGCGTGATCGACACCAATAACTATAACAACGTAATACCCGTGATTTTTGGTGGATTGGCTGGACCTTACGGCGTGGCGGTCAACCCGGATGGGACACGCGTTTATGTGACCAATGCAGGTAATGACAGCGTTCACGTGATTGATATCACCAACAATTACAGTGTGCAAACCATTCCATCAGTAGGAGGTGGTGCCGGCGCTGCATTTTCTTCTCCCAAACCCATTGGCATATCTGTCAATCTGGATGGGACACGCGTTTATGTGGCCAATTGGGGTACCGATTATGCCAGTAACAATGTTGCCGTGATCGAAACCAGCGGCAACACCGTAATCAATCGCCTTACAATGGGAACGAGCAGGTATTCGTTAGGGCAGTTCATTGGACCGGCAGCTACAGCCGCAGCGACCACGCCTACCGTGACTACGACTGCGGCATCCTCGATTACCCAAAACAGCGCTTCAAGCGGCGGAAATGTGACCTCTGATGGCGGTGTTTCGGTCATCGCCCGAGGTGTCTGCTGGAGCACGTCTGAGAACCCGACCATTTCAGACACCCATACGACTGATGGGACAGGAACCGGCAGCTTTGCAAGCTCAATAACAGGGTTGAATCCCGGAACCGCTTATCATGTGAGGGCGTACGCGACCAACAGCGCAGGGATAAGCTATGGGGCAGACCTCACATTCACGACCTCCACTACAGCCCCAATAGTCAGTACAACGGCAGTTTCCTCAATAACCACCTCTTCCGCGGAAAGCGGAGGAAATATCACCTCAGACGGCGGGGATTCTGTAGCTGCGCGCGGGGTCTGCTGGAGCACATCTGCTAATCCGACCATTTCAGGCAACCACACCTCAAATGGTATTGGAATCGGCAGCTTCGCCAGCAACATAATAGGCTTGAGCCCCGAAAGCACTTATCACGTGAGAGCCTATGCTACGAATAGTGCCGGGACAGGGTATGGAGATGATCTCACGTTCACAACCACTGTAGCCATTTTGGTAACATTCAACTTTTCTGGAACTGTCACTGAAGTTACCGATTCAGCTATATTCGGTGGACTCGTTGTTGGGGACAAGATAAGTGGTTCTTACACTTTTGATTCAACAACCTCGCCGGAAGGGTCCTTGGCGTATTGGTATGTATTTCCTAACGAACCTTCTACCCAACTGAATGTTAAAGCCGGGACGCTCTCGCTCACGCAGCCATTCAAAATAGGGGTGTATGATGATGCCGTTGTGGGCCTAGTACAGGACCTTTATGCTGTAAACTCTGGGGACGAGGTTAGCGCAGAAGCCATCCATGTCAACATGGAAGTAGAGGGTCACGCACCGGATTACATCACAAGCTTGGATTTGCCGATTACACCGCCGTTAGTAACCGGCCCTCAGATCATAAGAGCGAATATTCAACTTCTTTTGGACGATAACATAAACGACGAGCACGGATCGTTAAGAGCATCCTGGGACATCTTGGATACCACACCTGCGGTAACGACAACGGCCGTGTCTTCAATCACCCACACATCGGCAATAAGTGGCGGGAATGTCACGAGTGGTGGAGGCGTCGCTGTAACTGCGCGCGGGGTCTGCTGGAGCACAACTGCGGGTCCAACCATAAATGACAGCCACACTTCAGATGGTACCGGAACGGGCAACTTTACCAGCAGCATTACGGGATTAAACCCGGGGACCACCTATCATGTGAGGGCTTACGCGACCAATAGCGCGGGGACAGCCTACGGACCGAATGTCACATTTACAACCTTGAACCTTGGCGCTTTAACCGTGAACCTTGCTCCACAGGGTGCTGTTGGTGCAGGCGCCAAATGGAACATAGACGGAGGGGACTGGCAGGACAGCGGTGTCACGCTTTCGGACCTTGAGGATGGTGAACACACGATATATTTCAAGGACGTTGCTGGTTGGATTCCGCCCGCCATGAGAACGGTCACGATAATCGCCGGTGAAACAACAGAGATATCATTAGTTTACACCCAGGAGACAGGGAGGGTTCCCGATACCGGCCAGACCAAATGCTATGACAACGACAGCGAGATTCCCTGCCCGAGAGTTGGCGGGGACTTTCACGGCCAAGATGGCACTTACCTGATCAACGCACCTTTGTATACCAAGCTGGATGCGAGCGGGAACGATCTCCCGGATACAGCTACTTCATGGGTCATGGTCAGAGATAATGTCACTGGATTGATCTGGGAGGTAAAAACGGACGATGGGTCTGTCCATGATAAAGACAATACATATACCTGGTATGACAGCAATCCAACTACCAATGGGGGCGATCCGGGAACACCCGGAGATGGTACGGACACGGAGGACTTTATATCTGCCCTTAATACATCCCAGTTTGGTGGGCTCTCTGACTGGCGGTTGCCAACCATTCAGGAAATGACTGCCATTGTCGATCTTGGTCGTGAATTCCCTACCATCGACACGGCTTATTTTCCCAATACAGTATCGAACTGCTACTGGTCGTCTACCACTTATGTTGACGATGTCGGTCGAGCCTGGGAGATATGCATCGGCATCGGCTACAGCCAAAATGGCAGCAAAAATGGAGGCGAGAGAGTTCGGGCGGTGCATGGCGGAACGGCTGGATCACTGGATTCTCTGGTCATTAACGGTGACGGCACCGTTACCGATACGGTTGCGGGGCTCATGTGGCAGCAGAACGAGGCTCCTGGAACTTTCTTCTATACATGGGAAATGGCGCTTTCCTATTCGCGAGACCTCGTCGTCGGGGTTTATGACGACTGGCGTTTGCCCAATAATAAGGAACTATGGTCTCTCGTAGATTATGGGAAATATAATCCTGCCCTCGATGATGCGGTTTTTCCTGACGCAAGACAGTCTATGCACTGGTCGTCTACCACCGGCGCCGGCGGTACTGATTTCGCGTGGGTCACAAATTTTCAGACTGGCTTCAGCCACCCTGGTGATAAGGGGACTTATCCTGATGTCAGAGCAGTACGCGGCGGGCAGAACGAAATACCCGGTCATTTGATTATCTTGGCACCCGTCCAGGGTTCGTCCTGGGAAGTTGGTGATCCCATATCCATCACGTGGGACACCGCGGGGCTTGGCGGTACAGTTGTTATTTCCCTTTCGAGACAGGGCGGGAAAGCCGGCACGTTTGAAACGATTGCCGAGAGCACGGAAAACGATGGCTCTCACACCTGGACCGCAACAGGAACTGCCTCGGTCAATTGTGTGCTCAGAATCGAGCCGTTGAGTGATTCTTCCAAGGGAACATCCCAGGGACTGTTTACCATATCTGGTGAGAGTGTTCCTTCGGTTACCACTGCGGCGGTTTCCACAATAACCATGACATCCGCTGCAAGCGGCGGGAATGTCACCAGTGACGGAGGTACTTCTGTCACTGCCAGCGGCGTATGCTGGAGCACCTCTGCCAACCCGACCATCAGCGACAACCATACCTCCGACGGGGCAGGTACGGGGAGTTTTATTAGCAGCATGACGGGATTGAGTCCAGGGACGGCTTATCTCGTAAGAGCGTATGCGACCAATAGCGCGGGGACAGGGTATGGAAATGATGTCGAGTTTAGCTCGTTAGGTACGTCCATCATCTCTGGTACGGTGTACCAGAGTGACGGTATTACGCCAGCAGCCACCGGTGTGATCGTGAGCCTGTACACGGGCAACCCGTGCGGTTCAGCGAACTATGTTACAGGTGCGGGGACAAACTCCTCTGGGGCCTATACCCTGAGCGGTTTTCCCGCGGGTACGTATTTCCTGCGGACGTCGAACAACGGGACCATCTATCTGAATGAATGGTGGGCGTCTGGTTCGAGTTCCCTGGACTGTGGCGACGCGGAGTCGATCACGGTCGGAGTTGGAGAAACGGTTACGGGAAAGGATTTTCAATTGAATTCCGGAGCGATCATCTCGGGTACGGTGTACCAGAGCGACGGTATTACGCCTGCTACCGGAGTGATCGTGAGCCTGTACACTGGCGACCCGTGTGGTTCAGCGAGCTATGTTACAGGGGCGGGCACCAACTCCTCGGGGGCCTATTCTCTGAGCGGTTTTCCTGCGGGTACGTATTATCTTCGGACCTCGAACAACGGAACGATCTATCTGAATGAATGGTGGGCATCCGGCTTGAGTTCACTGGACTGCATTGATGCGGATTCGATTACTGTAGGTGTTGGTAAAACGGTAACAGGGAGGGATTTTCAATTAGATTCGGGATCGATCATCTCGGGGACGCTTTACCAGAGTGACGGTACGACACCGGCAACAGGCGTTATTGTGTGCCTGTACACAGCCTGTACACAGGTGATCCGTGTGGCTTCCCCTCCTATGTTACAGGGGCGGGAACAACTTCCTCGGGGGTCTACTCTCTCACCGGTTTTCCCGCGGGAACGTATACCCTGCGAACAGCGAACAACGGAACCATCTATTTGAATGAATGGTGGGCATCCGGCTTGAGTTCGCTTGACTGTATTGACGCACAAACCATTACGGTCGGAGTCGGAGAAACGGTTACGGGAAAGGATTTTCAATTAAATTCCGGGTCGATCATCACCGGGACAGTGTACGAGAGTGACGGTGTGACACCGGCAACGGGCGTTATTGTGTGCCTGTACACGGGTGATCCGTGTGGTTCCCCCTCCTATGTTACAGGGGCGGGAACAAATTCCTCGGGGGTCTACTCTCTCACCGATTTTCCCGCGGGAACGTATACCCTGCGAACAGCGAACAACGGAACCATCTATTTGAATGAATGGTGGGCATCCGGCTTGAGTTCGCTTGACTGTATTGACGCACAAACCATTACGGTCGGAGTCGGAGAAACAGTTACGGGAAAGGATTTTCAATTAAATTCCGGGTCGATCATCACCGGGACAGTGTACGAGAGTGACGGTGTGACACCGGCAACGGGCGTTATTGTGTGTCTGTACACGGGTGATCCGTGTGGTTCCCCCTCCTATGTTACAGGGGCGGGAACAAATTCCTCGGGGGTCTACTCTCTCACCGATTTTCCCGCGGGAGCGTATACCCTGCGAACAGCGAACAACGGAACCATCTATTTGAATGAATGGTGGGCATCCGGCTTGAGTTCGCTTGACTGTATTGATGCACAAACCATTACGGTCGGAGTCGGAGAAACAGTTACGGGAAAGGATTTTCAATTAAATTCCGGGTCGATCATCACCGGGGCAGTGTACGAGAGTGACGGTGTGACACCGGCAACGGGCGTTATTGTGAGCCTGTACACGGGCGACCCGTGTGGTTCAGCGAGCTATGTTACAGGGGCGGGCACCAACTCCTCCGGAATCTATACCCTGACCGGATTTCCTGCGGGTACGTATTATCTTCGGACATCGAACAACGGAACGATCTATCTGAACGAATGGTGGGGATCGGGTTCGAGCTCCCTGGACTGCGGCGGTGCGGAATCGATCACTGTAGGAGTAGGTGAAACGGTTGCGGGGAAGGATTTTCAACTGAATTCCGGGTCGATCATCTCGGGTACGGTTTATCAGAGCGACGGTATTACGCCTGCCACCGGAGTGATCGTTAGCCTGTACACGGGCAACCCTTGCGGTTCAGCGAGCTACGTTACAGGTGCGGGCACCAACTCCTCTGGGATCTATACCCTGACGGGCTTTCCATCGGGTACGTATTATCTTCGGACATCGAACAACGGAACGATCTATCTGAATGAATGGTGGGGATCGGGTTCGAGTTCCCTGGACTGCGGCGATGCGGAATCGATCACTGTGGGTGTCGGCGAAACGGTTACGGGAAAGGATTTTCAGTTGAATTCGGGAGCCATCATCTCCGGGACGGTGTACCAGAATGACGGTAGTACGGCTGCTCCGGGAGTTATCGTGTCGCTTTACACGGGTGATCCGTGCGGTTCAGCGATCTATATTACAGGTGCGGGCACAAACCCCTCTGGAGACTATTCCCTGAGCGGTTTTCCCGCCGGTACGTATTTCCTGCGAACATCAAACAACGGGACCGTCTATCTTAATGAATGGTGGGGATTTCCCTTGAGTTCGATCGAGTGTAATGGTGCACAAACGATTACGGTTAATGTCGGGCAAACGGTTACGGGGAAGGATTTTCAGTTAGATCCCATCGCAGAATTGGTTTATTTTGAAGATTTTTCAGGAGAACCGATTTTCACTTTCTACGAAGGGATAGGTGATCACAGATTTCAATGGAACGAGTCAGCGGGCATATACGAAATAGAACATATATACGATGAACAGAACATCCACAGGTATGCCATAACCCCTCAATTCCAGAGAATGGTAAACCAGTCTTTTGTGGTGCAGGTTGATCTTAATACCAAATACATGACGTGGGGCCAGCACATGGCCATCTGCTTTGGAGAGGAGGATGCTTTGGTGCCTGGTGGTCCCGACAACCTTTGGCATATCTCGTCTAATTGGGACTCCAGTTACAGCTTCAATGACGGACTTGCCAATTTATGGGTAACTCCAGCAGCCGATAAGAACAAATGGTATTCGTTTCGATTCTATTTTGATTATAGCACGAAAACGGTAGACTTACTTGTTACAGAAAGGGATACGGGGACCATTTTCTATGAGAACAACGGCGTTCCTTTTGATCCCCGCCCATTTAACACGGTTTTTCTGGGGAATCATTTACACAATGCCGAAGGCAGCGGTGGTGAATTGCACTATGATAATATTGTAATAACAGCGATTCGTGACTGTCCTGCGTGTTCCGGTGATACTGTGGTGATTCAGGACACAACGTTTACCTTTGATACCGTATGCGAATGTGTCGGTACCGAATCCATTACAATTGGAAACGGGGTAACCATAGAAAGAGACGCCGTCGTCACTTTCATTGCACCAATAGTGAATATGCAGAGCGGTATCCACGTAGAAGAAGGGGCCGTGGTGAGTATAATACAGGAGTAGGGGGCATTTTTTAAAAAAGCCAAAAAGCAGTTTATACTTTTTCGTTATAAAATCTTTACGGATTAACTCCAAAAGCTTTTGCCTGAGGAGTTTAGCCGTAGGCCTTTTATTCTTTTTTCCGAGAAAGTGTAAATTATTGAAGCGGTTTTTAGACCCAGTCTGAAAATCCCCTCAAACCCGCAAGTCGAGGCTGCAAGCCTCTCTCACAGAGCATACGCAGTAACGAGCAGATGCTTTATCTTTGATTCATGCAGGGCTTTCCCCGGCAAGATAAAAAAATGCACCGCCCTCATTTCTTTGAGGGATTCTTTCCTTCTTGTCAGGGAATTATTCTCGGGAGAACAGTCTATCGACCGCGCTTAGACGCCTTTATAGGATTGACTTTTCCTGCCTTTTTCTCTTCCTTCTTCACATGGGTTGCCATGTTGCAGTCGCCTAATCGCCATTTTGCAGTTGGATCAGGGAATACGAGACAATATTTCCCGGAAGGATATTCTGTTGCTTTCTGGCAGCCTTCGCACTTTTCTATGATGATATGACAGGTTCCGCCGTTAAAACCACAGCCTGCTTTTTCCATAAAGGAACATTCCTGTCCCTCTTTTACGGTTGTACAAACCATTTTAATTACGTCCTTTCTGAAATCGTATTGTTATTTATCTCTTTTACGAACCGGTATTGTTTCCAAGGGTACTCTCAATGGCCGGTTTTATGCCCGACTGTTTTTTGATTGTCAAGTAATATGGACACGAAATCTGCTTTTTCAAGAAAAATTGAAGCCTGCGCGGCTAAAAAAAAATCGCCACAGAGGTACGGAGAAGACAGAGTAACCATTTTTTGATAAAAAAATCAAAATAGTAGGCACTGAATCCTGGCGCCTCGGTTTCTTGGTTCTTACAAGTCTGATTCCACCCGAAGCCCCAACTCTTTCAACTGCTCCAAGGCAACCTTGGACGGGGCTTCTGAAAGAAGACAAGCGGCGCTTGTTGTTTTAGGAAATGCAATGACTTCTCTTATGGATTCAGCGCCGGTCATGATTGCCACGAGACGATCAAAGCCTAGCGCCATGCCCCCGTGAGGAGGGGCTCCGTATTTCAAAGCATCCAGCAGAAACCCAAACTTGGATTGTGCTTCCTCCGGTGAAATTCCCAAGGTGTGAAAAATTTTCTCCTGTAGGTCAGTGCTGTGAATCCTTATGCTTCCTCCCCCTATTTCCGAACCATTTAAAACCAGGTCGTAGGCCCGGGCCCTGACTTTTGAAGGTGCTTCATCAAGCAGATTCAGGTCATCCTCAAAAGGGGAGGTAAACGGGTGGTGAACAGCTGCAAATCTTTTTCCCTCCTCGTCGTATTCCAGCAGGGGAAATTCGGTGACCCAGGCAAAGGCATATTCACCACTGTGGATGAAGTCCTGTTGTTTTGCCACTGTAAGCCTGAGTACGCTGAGGGCCTCGTTTGCGATCTTTAGTTGATCTGCTACAATGAGGATCAAATCGCCGGATTGGGCATCCATTGCTTCGTTGATGGAACGTTTGTTGTCTTCAGAAAAGAACTTGGCGATGGACGACTGCCATTCTCCTTTGTCTTTTATTTTGATCCACGCAAGTCCTTTTGCCCCCGCGGTCTGAACCAAGGAGATCAGCCCATCCAAAGCTTTCCTGGAATAGGCCTGGGCACCTCCTTTGACGCAGATGGCTTTTACGGCTCCTCCGGCCTCAATAGCCCCTTTGAATACCTTGAAATCGGATCTTTCGGCTATGGCAGATAGATCTTTCAGTTCCATATCGAACCGCATATCCGGCCTGTCTGTTCCAAAACGGGCCATGGCTTCATTGTAGGTGATCCGGACAATAGGCGAGGAAATCTGAACGTCGAGAATCTCTTCAAAAAGTTGTATCATCATTTTTTCGAAAATATCCATCACGTCGTTTTCATGGACAAAAGCCATCTCAAGGTCGACCTGGGTGAATTCAGGTTGGCGATCAGATCTGAGGTCTTCATCTCTGAAACACCGAACGATCTGGTAGTAGCGGTCAAACCCGGCCATCATGAGCAGCTGTTTGAACAGCTGAGGAGACTGTGGAAGGGCGTAAAACATCCCTTGGTTTACACGGCTCGGGACCAGGTAATCCCGTGCCCCTTCCGGAGTGCTCTTGGTGAGGATCGGGGTTTCTACTTCGATAAATCCCAGACGATCCAGAAAATTCCTAATGCACGATCCGATGAGATGCCTTTTCCTGAAATTGTGGTACATCTGAGGCCTTCTCAATTCCAGATACCTGTATTTCAACCGCAATGTTTCAGAAGCGTCCACTGCGCCATCCACTTGAAAAGGAGGGGTCTGCGTCCGGTTGAGAATTTTCAGCTCCGAAACATTCAATTCTATGTCGCCGGTAGATAGTCCGGTATTTTCCTGTCCTTTCAGCCGCAAGGATACTTCTCCCTTGACTGCCACGACCCATTCATTCCTCAGTATATGAGCCCTTTCATGGGCTTCCGGGTTGCTCTGCGGATCAAGGACCACCTGGGTAATTCCTTCCCTGTCGCGCAGGTCGATAAAAATCAGGTTGCCAAGATCTCTTCTGCTGTTTACCCATCCCATGAGAATGACTTCATTTCCCACATGCTCTTTTCGCAGTCCCCCGCAGTCATGGGTGCGCTTCCAGTCTCCAATGGGTTCTATTGGTTGTTTTCCGTGTTTATCCATTCTTTAAGATTCCCTCCAAAACAGACACAATATTTTCAAGATCCAGTTCGATCTGGTTTTTGACCGCCATATCTCTCAAGATGCCTTTCCCCGATTCCATTTCCTCATCACCTACGATCAGTACTTTGCCGGCCTGGAGGCGACCGGCTTTCTTCATTTGGGACTTAAGGCCGTGCAGTCCGTAATCCAACTCAACCCAGAAACCCGATTCTCTCAGTTTGCCGGCCCAGACGAATGAGGCCCGATCTGCAGCATCTCCCAAAGCGGCAATGAAAAGATCGGGCTTTTTTTCTTCGAACTTCCTGTTCATTTCCATCAAGGCTATAATCCTTTCCATGCCGATGGCAAAACCGATGGCCGCATGGTCAGGTCCTCCGAGAAGTTTAACGAGGCCATCGTACCTTCCGCCCCCGGCTACCGCGTTCTGTGCACCGAGAAGCCCTGTCTGGATTTCAAAAGTGGTCCTGTTGTAATAGTCCAACCCTCTGACAAGTTTAGGGTTCAGAATATATGGTACTCCATACCCATTGAGATATTCCTGCAAACGATGAAAATGCTCGTTGCATTCCCGGCAAAGGAAACGGTCGATTATCGGCGCATCGGTAACGACTTCTTTGCAGGTTTCTATTTTGCAGTCCAATATCCGCAAGGGGTTCGTATCCAGCCTCTTGGTACATTCCACGCAAAGGGTATCTGTTTTGTCCCGTAGATAATCTTTGAGCATTTCCTTGTACGCTGGGCGACATTCAGGACACCCTAAGGAATTAACATGCAGGGCGAGTTCGCCCAGGGGCAGATCTTCAAGAAGGGAAACGGCCATCAGAATGATTTCCGCATCGCTTTTGGGACCGGAATCCCCGAACAGCTCGGCATCAATCTGGTGAAACTGTCTGAATCTCCCTTTCTGGGGGCGTTCGTGCCTGAACATGGGACCGATATTGTAGAGCTTCTGAACGGGGAAGGCCTGGTAAAGCCTGTTCTGAATGTAGGCCCTTACAACGGATGCGGTGGCCTCCGGTCTGAGTGTGAGACCCCGTCCTTTACTATCCTTAAAAGAGTACATTTCTTTCGATACGATATCCGTTTCCTGGCCGATGCCGCGGCTGAAAAGTTCGGTCCGTTCAAGAATTGGTGTCTTTATTTCCTTAAATCCAAAGGTGGAAAACTTTTTTCTCACCTCCGTCGCCAATTCCTGCCAGATTATGCTTTCCCCCGGCAAAATATCTTTAAAACCTTTTATGCTCTGAAATTCCAAACGTTTTCCGTCTCCCTTCTTCAAAATAATTGTTTTTGAACCGGACCCGTTCTTTCTGTTATATCTATTCCCAGATGAAGGTAGCCCAATCTTGTGGCGACCCTTCCCTGAGACGTTCTTTTGAGGAATCCATTTTGAATCAGGAACGGTTCATAAACGTCTTCAATGGTGTCTTTTTCTTCCCCTATGGCGGCTGACAGACTGCTCAGTCCGATGGGACCCCCATCAAATTTTTCGATGATGGTTTGAAGGATGTGACGATCCATTTTATCCAGTCCTTTATCGTCAACCTCAAGCATATTGAGCCCCAGGTTTGCTACTTCACGGGTGATGACGCCATCGGCCTCGACCTGGGCAAAATCCCTCACTCTTCGCAACAGTCTGTTGGCAATTCTGGGGGTTCCGCGGGCCCTTCTGGCAATCTCAAAAGCGCCTTCCTTTTTTGTTTCTATGTTAAGGAGCTTTGCGGAGCGTGCAACGATCTTGTGAAGATCTTCCGGGCTATAAAATTCGACCCGGAGAATAACGCCGAAGCGGTCTCTCAATGGGGGCGTTAATAGCCCTGCCCTTGTTGTTGCACCGACCAGCGTGAACGGGGGCAGGGGAATTTTCATGGTTTTTGCCGAGGGTCCCTGCCCGATAATGATATCCAGTGCATAGTCTTCCATGGCTGGATAGAGGATCTCTTCCACCACGTGGTTGAGACGGTGAATCTCATCAATAAACAGGACATCCTTGGGCTGAAGACTTGTGAGAATTGCCGCGAGATCCCCTGATTTTTCAATGACAGGTCCCGAGGTGCTCTTTATGTTGACCTGCAGTTCCTTCGATATAATATTGGCTAAAGAAGTCTTGCCCAGACCCGGACTGCCATGAAAAAGGACGTGATCCAGGGCTTCGGATCTTCCTTTGGCGGCTTCGATAAAAATCCTGAGATTTCTCTTCAACTCCGCCTGGCCGATATATTCATCCAGCGATTGGGGTCTCAGGCTGATCTCGGAAGGGATTTCATCCGGCTGGAGTTCCGGGTCTATGATTCTTTCGTCCATATTTCCTGCTGTCAGGCCAGAAGCTTCAAGGCCTCCCTGATCAAGGCTTCAAGAGTCATTTCGCCTGTCTTGATTCGTGCCTTTTCAATGGCCGGTTTGGCTGCTTTGGGTGTATACCCCAGGTTTGTAAGGGCGGAAACAGCATCTTCCATCATATGTTTGTCTTCTGCCTCGATCAGGCGGTCGGGTGTCAGGTCCAGGTCGCCCAAGGCTTTTGAAGCCCGGTCTTTCAATTCGAGGGCGATTCTCTCCGCAGTCTTTTTTCCCACTCCGGGAATGGCTTGAAGCCTTGCAGCGTCGCTTCCAGCCATGGCCTGGAGCAGATCCTGTGGCCCTATTCCTGAAAGGACGTTCAGGCCCAGCTTGGGGCCAATCCCTGAAACGGAGATGAGCATAAGGAATAGCCTTTTTTCCAGCGCAGTATGGAACCCGAAAAGGGTGAGGGTATCTGTCCTGATATGGGTATATATCCGGAGGGTCACCCTGTCGTGTAACTCAGGGAGTGCATAAAAGGTCGAAAGAGGGATGAAAACCTCAAACCCTACTCCGGCAACATCGACGACAATAGTCTGGGTTGTTTTTGTCAGCAGCTTTCCGTTCAGCAGTGCAATCATTATTTCACCGATTCATATCTCGACCAGTTTATGTGACAAATGGCTGTTGCAAGGGCGTCGGATGTATCCAGGGACAGAATGGTGTTCATTCTCAGAATAATTTTGACCATGGACTGAACCTGCTCTTTGTCGGCCCTTCCGTATCCCACTACCGATTTTTTGATTTCTAAAGGGGAGTACTCAAAGATGGGGATACCACAGTGGACAGCGGCAATGAGAACAGCGCCCCTTGCATGACCCAGTTTGAGTGAACTCTGGGCATTCTTGGCATAAAACATATCCTCAATGGCCAGTTCCTGGGGCTGGTAATGGCCCATTATTTCGACCATGGTTTGGAAAATTTTATGAATTCTCTGATAGAATGGGCTTTTTCCGGGAGATTTGATCATTCCAGAATGAATGTGGATTAACTCATTATTTTTTTTCTCAACCAGCCCGAAACCGGTGACCCTTGAGCCGGGATCGACCCCCAGCACCAGCATCAGTCCATGGCCTCCATTATGTCGTCCGGAATATCAAAATTGGCATACGCGTGGGTTACATCATCGTGGTCTTCGAGAATCTGCATCAGGTTGATCACCTGCTGGGCCTTTTTACCTTCCACTTTGATGGTGTTTGTAGGGATCTTGGTTACTTCCGCCATGGTATAGGGAAGGCTTGCATCCTCCAGGGCTTTCCTGACAGATTCGAAATCAGAAGGAGCTGTGATGACCTCGAACTCATCTTCCTCATCCTTGACATCTTCTGCACCTGCTTCCAAGGCTATATCAAAGAGCTGTTCCTCGTCCACTTTTTCTTTGTCCAACACGATCAACCCTTTTTGTTCAAATATCCAGGCCACACAGCCCGGTTCCCCGAGGTTTCCCCCATGGCGTTCAAAAAGGTGCTTCACATCTGCTACTGTCCTGTTTTTATTATCTGTGAGACAATCCAGAAGAACGGCAACCCCACCAGGACCGTATCCTTCATAATTGGCTTCTTCGTAGTTGACTCCTTCCAGTTCTCCTGTGCCTTTTTTGACGCCCCTGTCAATGTTTTCCTTGGGCATATTCTCAGCTTTTGCCGCTGTTATTGCCGCTCTCAGACGTGGATTTCCATCCGGATCTCCACCCCCCATGCGGGCGGCTACGGTGATTTCTTTGATCAGTTTCGTGAAAATTTTCCCTCGTTTTGCATCCGCCGCGCCCTTTTTGTGCTTAATAGAGCTCCATTTTGAATGCCCTGACATGCTTTTTCCCTCCTGCCTGATGATAACTTGAAACTTTAAATCCCACCCGTGGATGATGCCGTATTGTCAGGCTCTTACCCCTTGAACCGGGAAACAGGAACATTCGAAGCATGAAATGACAACCCCACAATATAGACTTCCCTGCTCCCTTTTCGAACAGCTTTTGGCCTGATGGTTTGAATTTTTTGAAAATTACTCCCGATTTTGGAACGAAAGGTTCTAATTCCCTCCCCTTCGAAGATTTTACACAGAAAATTGCCCTTTTTTTTAAGTACAGCACAAGCGATTTCAAATGCCCGTTCTGCCAGTTCCATGGACCGACTGATGTCCGTAGTGGATATCCCTGTGGTGGCCGGCGCCATATCGCTCATGACCAGATCCCTTGGGGTGATTTTCTTTGGGATCTGTTCCAGGTCTATTGCCAGTACATTGCCTTCCATGAACCTGAAATTTTTAGAAGAAAGACGCTCCGGCTTATTCAGATCAATTCCAATTACGTTCCCTTCCTGTCCCACCTTTCTAATTCCATACTGAGACCAGGATCCCGGATAACATCCCAAATCAAGAAGCCGGTTCCCTCGTCGAATCAATGTGAATCGTTCATCCATTTCCTGAAGTTTGTAGACAGACCTGGCAAGCCAATTTTCATTCCTGGCTCGGCGGGCGTAATGATCGTCCCAGCCTTTCCCTTTCATCTTTTCATTCCTACCATAGAAAGCCCCATGTTTGCAAAAAAATTGTATGCCTCCTCACACAGAGAATAGAAACACGAAAAAGTAGAACGGAGCGATTCGGCAAATATTTATTAATCAATATTCAATACAAAGAAGAGCACTAGTCTTTACCGCCCGCTACGCTCAAGACGCAAAGAACGCTAAGATATAGTTTTTTACCGAATCGGAACGGACGATTCGATAAAGCAATCGGCCCTGCGGGCATTTCGGAAAATGGCAATATTAGCCATGTGCTTTGGAAAATAACCCAATGAAAAAAGAATGATTCTTTTTTCGAATCGTCTGTTCCGATTCGAAAAAGGCTTTGCGGCCTTCGCGACTTAGCGGTTCAATCCAGCTGAAGAGCACCTGGAAGCTCTGTGTTATGCGCAATCCAGCAATTCTCTGAAGTATAAAATGGTTTTTTTCAACCCTGATTCCAGGTCTGTTTCGGGTTCCCAGTCCAGATGTTTTCCGGCTAAGGAAATGTCAGGCTGGCGCTGGCGGGGGTCGTCCTGGGGAAGTGTTTGAAAAATGATGGTTGAGTGGCTTTCGGTCAGTTCAACGATCTTTTCGGCGAGTTCAATCATCGTGAACTCGCCTGGATTTCCAAGATTCACGGGACCAATGAAATCATCCTCTCCGTTCATCATTCTTAGCAGGCCTTCCACGAGGTCGTCCACAAAACAAAAGGAACGGGTCTGAGCCCCATCTCCGTAGATAGTGATTTCCCTGCCTTGAAGTGCTTGTACGATGAAATTACTGACTACCCTGCCGTCGTTGGGGTGCATCCTCGGTCCGTAGGTATTAAAAATCCGGACCACACGGATATTTACCTTATTCTGTCTATGATAATCGAAAAAGAGGGTTTCCGCGCATCGTTTTCCTTCATCGTAGCAGGATCTGAGCCCAATGGTGTTTACGTTTCCCCAGTAATCCTCGGTTTGAGGATGCACGGCGGGGTCCCCATAAACTTCACTTGTGGAGGCCTGGAGGATTTTGGCTGAGACTCTTTTGGCAAGCCCAAGCATGTTGATGGCGCCCACTACATTAGTCTTTACCGTTTTGACGGGATTGTATTGATAGTGTATGGGGGAGGCGGGGCAGGCCAAATTGTAGATTTCATCCACCTCTAAAAATATGGGGTGAACCAGATCGTGCCGAATCAGCTCAAAGTTTTTTTTGCCCAGTAGATGGACCACATTATTCTTTGTGCCCGTGAAAAAATTATCGAGGCATAAAACATCATGCCCCTGGGAAACAAGACGGTCGCACAGGTGGGAGCCTAAAAATCCGGCGCCGCCGGTAACGAGGATACGTTTCTGGGTTGAAAGCATTTTTCCTTTATCTCCTTATTTCTCAAGTGACAAGTCACTCGTGTGAAACTACATCTGGTTACTGGTTGTTCTTCAAGAAAAGCGAATATCCAATATCGAACAAGGAATGTTCAATGTCGAAGGAAGGTGTTCCATCGATCTCTTTAATTCTGAAAAAATCAGAGCGAAGCGATTCCACACTTCAATATTCTGCGGTTCCTTGTTCGATATTCTGCGGTTTTCTTTTTCCGGTTACTTGCTCCAGTGCGAAAATGCCTAAGTTTCTTCCTCGATTAGCCCTGCCGTTTTTTCAGCTAGAGGTGCCGCTTATATAGCGATGCCTCAAAAGTGGGTTAGTGGGGGCTTTCCAATGGGAAAGACATTAAAACCGATCTGGAACAGGGCCTTGTGGTCCAGGATGTTTCTGCCGTCAAAAAGGAAAGCCGGTTTGTTCATGGAATGGAAAACTTTTTCATAATCGAGGTCCTTGTAAAGGTTCCACTCCGTCATGACGGCAATGGCATCGCATTCCATTGCGGCCCTGTAAGGGTCTTCCTCGAAAGTGATCCATTCTACCACATCCTTCAGGTCGAATGCGGCATTTTCGAGAGCTTTAGGATCGGTAATGACCAGTTTCGCCCTTTCTTCTATTAGTTGCCTGGAAACGAAGATGGCAGGGCTTTCCCTTGTATCTCCGGTATCCGCCTTGAAGGCAAAACCGAAGAGGCATATTCTTTTGTTGGCCAGGCTGTTGAACATGGCATTAAGCATATTCAGCACGAAGCGCTCTTTCTGGTATTCGTTTATTTTTACGACCCCTTCCCAGTAATCGGCCACCTCCTTCAGATCGTAACGCCTGCAGAGGTAAACCAGGTTCAATATGTCTTTTTTGAAACAGGACCCACCAAAACCGACACTGGCGTTCAGAAACCGGTTCCCGACCCGACTGTCCATGCCTACCGCCCTTGCCACCTCGGAGACTTCCGCGTCTGTTTTTTCGCAGAGTGCGGAAATGGCGTTGATAGAGGATATCCTCTGGGCCAGAAAGGCGTTCGCTACCAATTTGGAGAGTTCGCTGCTCCAGATGTTCGATGTGAGGATCTTTTCTCTGGAGACCCAGTTGGCGTAGATTTCCACCAGGGTTTCACGGGCCTTCATCCCCTCCGGGGTTTCGTTTGAACCTATAAGTACCCGGTCAGGGTCTTCCAGGTCCCGGATTGCGGTTCCTTCGGCTAAGAATTCGGGATTGGAAAGGACATGAAACCGGATATCGTCGCCTTTGCAGGTCAGTATTCTTTTCATGGCCTGGGCGGTTTTTACCGGAAGCGTGCTTTTTTCAACGATAATTTTGTCCGAACAGGCGTTTTGTCGGATCTGCCGAGCAGTTTTCTCCCAATATTGCAGATCCGAAGCCATCCCTGCCCCCGCTCCGAATGTCTTGGTAGGGGTATTCACGCTCACAAAGATAATCTCCGATTCCCGGATTCCAGCTTCAATGTTCGTGGAGAAAAAAAGATTCCGCCCTCTGGCACTCTGCACAATTTCAGTGAGTCCGGGCTCATAGATGGGGAGATCATCGGAGTTCCAAGCTGCAATCCGATCCGGGTTGATGTCGACTACGGTAACCTTGTATTGAGGGCATTTGTGGGCAATCATCGCCATGGTAGGGCCACCCACGTATCCTGCCCCTATGCACAGAATATTTCGTTTAAAGCTCATTGTCTCTATTTCTCCTTTTTAATATAGAGCTCGCGTTTCGGGTAGGGAATTTCTATTCCTTCCTTATCAAACACTTCTTTGACATGATCCGTGACGTAGGAAATCGTATCCATGCGGCGACGGGGATTGCGGATCCAGACCCTTGCCTGCAGATCTACTGAAGATTCTCCAAGGTTTCTTACAACTACCTTCGGAGCAGGTTTTTTCATGACCCAATCCATTTCAAGGCAAATCTGAACGATGATCTCTTTTGCCAGGTTTAGATTGGATTCATAGGCGATACCGATGGGGATTCTTACCCTGATTTCATCGGAAATGGCCGTGTAGTTGACAATATCCCGGTTCATGAGTTCATTGTTGGGGACTACGATAACAATATTGTCCGTTGTCTTGATCTTGGTGGCTCGAAGACCGATATCTACCACATCTCCCCAGGTGGATGAGTTTTTTGGAGCTCCCCACACTTCAACGCGGTCTCCGACTTTCAGGGGGCGATCAATGATCAGGAGGATGCCTGAGATGAGGTTAGACAGAGTGTCTTTGGCTGCAAAGCCTATGGCAACCCCGGCCACGCCGGCGCCGGCTACAAAAGGCATCACATTGAAACCCAACCTGTCTAAGGCCATGATGCCTCCAGCGGTGTAGATCATGATCCCTGAGAATTTTTTTGCCAGTTCAATAATTACATCGTCCATCTTCGTGTCGGTTTTTTTGGATACCCTGCTCTCGATGAACGGAAGAATGTTCGCCACTATCTTGTAGCCGATAGAAGCCAGGAGCATGATCATGAATGCGCCGAAAATATTGTGGATAATAGGCGATTGAAAGAGATTGAGCAGGTGGGTTCCTGCGATAATAATGATGCCGTAATGTCCTGCTCGTTTAATGAGATTGAAAAAAAGGTCGTTTTTTGCAAAAAGAGGCTTGTTTCCGTATCTTTTTCGAAGGCGATTCACGACTACGTTGACAATCCACCATGCTACGGCCGAGGCAAGAAATACTTCCAGGACGGTTACGGCGGGCATGACAAACTGTTTCGGGTCGGAAATGATCTGTTCGTAATATTCTTTATAGGGGATCTTCATAGGTTATTTCCCGAAATTTTGGTCCTGATGCGGCAATGTATTTTCGGTGTTTTCAACAAGGAGATACCTGTCAGGCTTTAATCGGGCAAAGATCGTTGCTCCCGGGCAGGGCGCCACCAGTTTCTTGTGGTAATCGCGTCCCAATACCTGAAACAGTTCAACACAGCACGAACAGAGCCATGCGCTGCGGTTGATGGAATAGGGGATCTTCCCGTGGTCGTCTTCCAAAAAAAACCGGGGATTGATGAAATTTGCATGGTTGGCTGTGTGGGAACGATAGAGGGCATCATAGTCGGAAGGCTCAGCTCCCAACCTGCGCGCCCACCGTAAATAGATCCTTTTTTCCATTTCCTGAACTTTTTCCCACTCTTCCGGAATCTTCTCCATAAGCTTCTTATCTCGAAACAGGGCATCCGTGTCTTCTTCCGTTGCCGGCCCTGGAGGTTCAAAGTCAGTTTCGGTGATAATGGCTGACCGGTACTTCTCATAGCTTTTCAGCTCAAACGAGCTTATGATCAGGAACTGGCCTTTTCTGTCCGAGGTCCGATACCAGCTTCCCTGTCTGGAGCAAGTTTCGTTCCATACCATCGGGGATACGCTGGCTATTTTATTGATCCGGTCCAGGGGAGTGCATACGATGCCTTTTGCTTTTTTCAGCTTACTATTTTTTTTGGCAAGTTCTTCTCCGAGCTGGGCCTCCTGGGTTTCAGTCAGCCAGTAAATATGCTTTTTGTAAACAAAGTCCGGTTTCACAATTTTTCCTTTATCTAGGTTAAGGGGCAAAAAAGATCGTTGATTCGTTCTATAGTTTTTTGGTATATGATTCAAGCAGTTTTGTATCTGCACGTTCCCCGTGCTAAAAGAATACGGAGAACCAGTGGGGTTGTTTCACCGATCGACATATTTGCAAAGACCAATCAGACAGTCAAGAAAAACCGAAGGAGCCTACTCTTGAGCAAGGAAATCGTATTAAAGGATGCATTCAAAGGGTATACGTTGGATCAGGATAAAATCCTTACACCGGAAGAGACGGTTCGGCGTTTCAAAGACAGGTTGCAGGAAGTGGATGGTGACATCCTGGAGAAAACAGTGCGGATCGATAACGGCCGCCTTGATATCCCGGTGTTTTTCAGCGTCTGCGGGCGCGATGCGGAACAGATTATCGGCACGAAGAAACAGATGGGAAAAGGCGGGACCCCTGCGCAGGCCGAAGCCAGTGCCGTCATGGAGCTTGCCGAAAGGTACAGCTTTTTCAGTTTCTCCAAAAACCCCGGGAATTTCTTCATAGAGAAACCAAAGAATCTCAAAGAGGAGACTCTTCCTTTTGAGGCCATCGCAAAATCCGTCCATGACAATTCCGACGAACTGGAAAAGAGCCGCCGGATCTTTTCAGAACTCCCGCTCAAATGGACCAGAGGGTATAACCTTACGAAGGGAAAAGAGGTTCTCATTCCATTTGATTGGTTTTTTGCCATAAACGAGTTTAACGGTCCTTCTGCCGGCAATTGTGTGGAAGAGGCGATCAGTCAGGGAATATGCGAACTGGTTGAGAGACATGTCTGCTCCATTGTCAGCAGAGGGGAAATCAGGGCCCCTGCGATTAATCCGGATTCCGTAACCGATCCCCTTGTCCTGGAGATGTTGGGCAAATACCAAAAAGCGGGAGTCAAACTGTTCATTTCTGATCTTTCATTCAATACGGGGATCCCTACTGTGGGAGTTCTGGGATACGATCCTTCGACTTTTCCGGAAAAAAGCGAACTGGTTTGGACTGCGGGAACCACTCCTGATCCCCAGAAGGCCTTGAGCAGAGCCCTTACAGAGGTTGCCCAGCTGGCTGGAGATTTTAATTCAGGATCGAATTATGTGGCAAGTGGCCTGCCGAAATTCAGGGAGCTTTCTGGAGCCGATTTTGTCATGCAGCCTGAATCCACTGTCGATATTGGGTCTCTGCCGAATCTATCTCATGAGAATATACGGGTGGAGGTGGAAAACTGTGTCTCGGCTCTTGAAAAAAACCATCTTGATGTGCTTCTTATTGATGTGATGCATCCAAAACTTCAAATTCCGGCTTTTTATACCATCATCCCAGGGGCATATTTCAGGGAGCGCGCAGTAGGAACCAGCGTGGGAATGTTTTCGGCCAAACTTGTTTCAGAGAACGAAAACCCCATGTGGGCGCTTGCCCAGTTGGAGAAAATGGACAGGGTGCTGCCTGGCAGGTACTATATGAAATTCTACAAAGGGTTGATTTATCTCTCTGTTCAGGAATATGGAAAGGGGCTTGGCGAATTTGATGAGGCTCTCAGGTTGGACCCCAAAGAAGAAGATATCCCGAGCATTTACTCTTATATGGGGGTTTGCCTCAAGGAGCTTGAACAGTATAAAAGGGCCATAGAAGTTCTGCGAAAAGCGGAGGAACACGACGATGAAAGAACGGACGTCTATAACCTTCTCGGTTTCTGCTTTTATAAATTAAAGGAGCATGAAAAGGCGATCGAGTGTTTTCAAAAAGTCTTGAAACTTGACCCTTCATCCGCCATTGACTACGCCAACATCGCCTCCAATTACAGGGATATGGGCAATCAAGGGATGGCGATCCGATATTATAAATTTGCACTTGAACTGGATGAGAGCATCGATTTTGCCAGAGAAAACCTCCACAAACTGGAGACCGAAGAGGGTTAAATCTATGATTCAGCCCTTTCAAGGTGGTTTCTAAACCATCATAATTTGGAGCGAGGGAGTGAGTTGTTATGACCCATTATTGTTGTTTTGGGTTTCAGGTGTCAGTGTTCAGGTTTCAGGAATGAAGCGATTCTCTCAATTCATACCTGCCTGACACCCGACACCTGAAACCTATGGCTTTGGAAACTCATTTTTACATATAGAACACTGATTATTGACTGATTCTAATAAGCACCTTGAAAGGGCTGGTCTATGATTGAAGCGAAAAATCTTACCAAGACTTTCGGCGAGAATATTGCGGTTGACGATGTTTCCTTTTCTGTGGAAAAAGGGGAGGTTTTAGGGTTTTTGGGCCCTAACGGGGCTGGCAAATCAACGACCATGCGCATGATTACCGGGTTTTTGCCTCCCACATCCGGTACCGCAACGATCGGAGGGAGCGACATTATTCAGGCTTCCCTTGCAGCGAGACAAAAAATTGGTTATCTGCCTGAAAATGCACCGGCCTACCCCGATATGACCGTTACTGGATTCCTCGATTTTATAGCCGGTATCAGGGGGTTGTCGGGACAGATAAAGAAACGCCGGATTGAGGAAGTCCTGGCGAAATGTTTTTTGAAAGAGGTCCGTTATCAGACTATTCAGACTCTCTCAAAGGGATTTAAACAGCGGGTATGCTTTGCCCAGAGTATCATTCATGATCCCGAGTACCTCATCATGGATGAACCGACGGATGGACTCGACCCCAATCAGAAATATGAGGTGAGGGCCATGATCAAAGAGATGGCCAGGGATAAAGCGATCATCTTTTCCACCCATATTTTGGAAGAAGTGGCAGAGGTTTGCAGCAGGGTGATTATTATTGCGGGGGGCAAAATTGTGGCTGATGATACGCCTATGGGCCTCAAGGCAAGATCCCCTGTTCACGGCACCGTGTGTTTTACCGCAAGAAAAGACCCTGAGAAAGATATTGTCACACAAGCCTCGACGCTTCCGGGTATTGTGCGTGTAGATATTGTCGAAGAAAGCCCCACCGATCTGACTATTCGTGTTTTTCCCGAAGACCCTTTTAGTTTCAGGCCGGATGCCGCTTTTATCGATCTGTCTGAAAAAGGATATGCCATTGAGACCTTTTATGTGGAACAGGGCCGTCTCGACGAGGTGTTCCGAATGGTTACAACCGATGAATATTCTGAGAGGGAAACCCTATGAGCTATTTTTGCCGCAATACTATGGGGATCTTAAAGAGGGAATTCGCAGCCTATTTCGGGTCTCCGGTTGCCTATGTGTTCATTGTCATATTTTTGCTTTTAAGCGGTTTTTTTACATTCATGATCAGCCGGTTTTATGAGGCTGGCCAGGCGGACCTTCGGGGGTTTTTTGACTGGCAACCCTGGATTTTTCTCTTTCTGGTTCCGGCTGTTGGTATGCGGTTATGGGCCGAAGAGCGACGCACCGGTACCCTTGAACTTATACTTACACTTCCCGTGTCTCTCACACAGCTGATTCTTGGAAAATTTCTTGCGGCCTGGTTGTTTATCGGGGTGGCGCTCCTGCTTACCTTCCCCATGTTCCTTACGGTAATCTATTTGGGTGATCCCGATACCGGCGCCGTCTTTTCCGCCTATTTCGGCAGTTTTCTTCTAGCAGGCGCCTACCTGAGTGTAGGATGTATGACGTCGTCTCTTACCCGAAACCAGGTGATCAGCTTTATCCTGTCCGTTGTTGTTTGTCTTTTTCTCGTTCTGGCTGGCTGGCCTCCGGTAACGGATTTTTTCTCGGGATGGGCGCCGATCTGGCTGGTCAATATCGTTTCCGGGTTTAGTTTCATGCCCCATTTCACATCCATTGAACGGGGAGTGATCGATCTGAGCGATCTATGCTATTATCTGTCGGTCATTTTTTTTATGCTCTTTGCCAACGGTGTGATCCTGCAAAATCGCAGGGCATCCTGAAGGAGATCTAAACCATGGGGAAAAACCGAAGTTTCCATCGCAAAAAAACGTTTCTGTCCCTCACCGGGCTGGTCATTTTGCTGGTCATTCTGATTCTTGTAAATATCCTTGTTTCTAATGCAAATATCAGGTGGGATGTTACTGAGGATGGTGTCTATTCCCTTTCTAAAGGGACGAAAAGCATCCTGGCCTCCATAAAAAGCCCTGTTGTTATCAAATTCTTTTTTTCGGAGAGCAACCCGAATATCCCTTCCAACCTTGCGCTCTATGCAAAAAGGATCAGGGACTTTCTCTCGGAATATGAACATGCAAGCAAGAACAGGGTCCGTGTAGAATTTTACGACCCCCGTCCGGATTCCGATGAAGAGGAGTGGGCGGAGAGATATGGCATAGAACCGATCCAGGCAGCTGGAGGTGAAAAGATTTATTGCGGGCTTGTCCTGGTTTCGGCAGATCAGGAGGAGATCATTGAATGGCTGGATCCAAGCCAGGAGAGCACCCTGGAATACAATGTCACCAGGATTATTCAAGATCTTCAGTCCGTCCGAAAAAAAGTGGTGGGCGTTATCAGCGATCTCCCTGTTTTTGGCACCTCTGGAAGACAGGCTTCGCCGGGCCAGAAACCGGAAGGCCCCTGGTTTTTCATAGAAGAATTGAAAAAGGCATACGATGTGAGGACTATTCATGCTTCGGCAACCGACATAGACCGGGATGTTGACGTCCTCATGATTATCTACCCGAAAATGCTTTCCGAGGGTCTGCGGTATGCCGTGGATCAACATGTCCTTTCAGGCGGAAATGTCATGGTTTTTGTGGATCCCCTGTGCGTCTCCGACAGAAGCCAGGGACCGCAGCAGTTCATGGGATCCGCCGGTGCTTCCCTGCCCAAACTTTTTGCTTCCTGGGGCGTCTCCATGAACCCCAAGATGGCCATTGCGGATTTTGATCAGCCCACCCGGGTTATGACGAAAAACAGTTCCCCGGAGGAAAACCCACTCATGATTTCTGCAAGGGGGTTGTCTTTCAATCAGGAGGATATTGTTACTTCCGGCCTGGAGAGCATGCTTTTTCCGATTGCGGGAGCGATACAACAGGTGGAGGGCGCTCCATATCAATTTGAAGCGCTGGTCGTATCCAGTGAGAATTCGGCTGCAATCGAAGCGTTCAAGGCCTATATGGGCGTCCAAGCCATCAAGAAGGATTTTGTGCCGGCCGGCAAAAGATTCAATATCGTGGTTCGCGTGCGCGGAAAATTCAAAACCGCGTTTTCAGGAGGTTTCAAGGGAGAAAATCCCCTTGATGCGGATGGGAAAAGAAAAAAGGAAATGCCTCATGCTGAAGAAGGAGTGAAGGAGACAACGGTTATTATCGTTTCCGATGCGGATATGCTGGCAGATCATTTTTACATGCAGAAGCGAAATCTCCTGGGCTTTGCTATTTCCGAAATGTTCAATGACAACCTGAATTTTTTTGCCAATGCTTCTGAAATACTCACCGGGAGTGATGATCTGATCGAATTGCGATCCAGAGGAAAGTTTGAACGGCCTTTTACTGCAGTACTCAAACTTCGAAAACAGGCGCAAGAAAAATGGTTGAGCAAGGAAAACGAGCTGGTTGCGCGAATTGAGGAAACCAATCAGAAGCTCAGAGAACTTGATAAACAAAAGAGCACGTCCCAGAAACTTGTGGTGAGTTCCGAACAGGAAGTGGAAATCGCCAGATTCAAGGAAGAAAAGCAGAAGATCAACCGTGAGTTGAAAGAGGTGAGGAAAAACCTGAGATCAGAGATAGAAGATCTGGGAACCAGGGTCAAGTGGTTTAATATCTTCCTGATGCCCTTTCTGGTTTCGTTGGTCGGGATAGGTTTTGCTCTGTATAAACAAAGGAAATTAAAGAAAAAATGAAAACGAAAACTTTTGTAATCCTGTTGGTCATTTTGGTCGTTATTGCGGCAGGTGCCTTCATCATGTATCAAAAGGGACGCCCAACCGTTTCGTTAGAAATGGGTGCGCCCATGATTGCAGGGATCCCTGCAGGTGATATTGCCTCTATCAGTATCAAGACTCCGCAGGAGAGTGTGGTCCTTGAAAAAGGGAGTAACGGCTGGGTTGTTCAGACACGTTTCGATTATCCTGCTGATTTTTCAAGGATAATGGACCTTGTGAACACCATCAGAGATGCAAAAGTCGGTCGATCTTTTGATTCTTCAGAAGAAATTCGCAGTCGCCTTGCTCTCTTTTCTCCCGGTGACACCACCGCTGACGAAGCAAAACGCGGAACCCTTATCGAACTGAAAAATGAAAAAGGTGCATCGTTGGCAGGAGTTCTCATTGGGCAAACCAGAAAGCGGGGAGGTAAGAGCGATGTTCCGGATGGCCAGTATGTCATGTTGGACGGGGCTCAACAAGTCTATCTCGTTGATAAAATATTTACATCTTTCGAAACGGGAAGGTCGTGGTTAGCCAAGAATCCAGTACAAATAAAAACAGAAGATATTCAAAAAATTTCCTGTAAGGGTCCTGAAAATGAAGGGATCCAATATGTTTTAAAACGAGCAGGAAAGGGTGAAGACCTCAAACTGACACTTCCATCATCAGGTCTGAATATGGATCGTACGGCCTTGAACTCTTTGGCCAACATCCTCTCAGCCTTTCAGATAGAGGATGTTCAACCCCGACCCTCTGTTAACGAGAGTGGACGGCAATCCGAACCAGATTCGAAATTTTCAGGGAAGGGGCCTGTTCGTATAGATTTTACCCTTTTTGATGGGTTTATTTACCATGTGTATCCCGATCCGGATTGTTCGGAACCGGGGCCCTGTACCTTGAGGATAGATGTGGGCTGGGAAAAACCAGTCCCGGAAGGTGGAGATAAAAGGGGAAAGGGTGATGAGGCTGAGACCGATAAACAGGGAGAGGTTGGTCGGCTTGATGCCGCCGCCATGGCAACGCAGGAGAATGAACGTTTGCGACCATGGGTTTTTGTGGTTCCCAAATGGCGCCACGATTCCTTCATAATGGATCTGCAGAAACTCCTTGTGAAGGAAAAGGAAGAGAAGAAGGGGTAGCTTTACCCTTGACAAGATCCCCCATTTTAAAATATTTTTACACTTGAAATCTGCAATTAGCTTTTAGCCATTAGCCGTCAGCTTGAAGACGGCAATCGTTTTTATGACTTTGTGCCGATTTAAGCTTTTGTTCTTTGGTGCTACCGTATTTTACGGCAAACTTTTGAAATCATGCATCTGGTAGCTAACAGCTAACGGCTAATTGCTTCTTTTGGGTCACAAAGATTCACTTTTTAAGGAGAGCGAAATATGAAAATACTGTTTTTTGGACCAAATGGCAGCGGCAAGGGTACGCAGGGTTCTATAGTGAAAGATAAATTCGGAATCCCGCATATTGAAACAGGCGTAATTTTCAGAGAGAATATCTCAGGTGGCACGGACCTTGGCAAAGAAGCCAAAGGGTATATTGACCGGGGGGAACTGGTTCCTGATAATATTACGATTCCCATGATACTTGACCGCCTGAAGGCCGATGATTGTGTCAAGGGATGGCTTCTGGATGGTTTTCCGAGAAACCTGACCCAGGCGGAAGAACTGGACAAAGCCCTCAAAAAAGAAGGCATTACGCTGGATATCGTGATTGAAATGGCATTAGACAGACAGATTGCCAAAGACCGTATTATGGGCAGAAGGCTCTGCGTTAACGACAATAATCACCCCAACAATATTTTTATTGATGCCATTAAGCCCAATGGTGATAAGTGCCGGGTATGCGGAGGAGATCTGAAGACAAGGTCGGACGATCAGGATGAAGCCGCCATCGACCAGCGCCACAACATTTATTACGATGAGGAGACCGGCACGATGGCCGGAGTCATTTATTTTAGGAAAGTCTCCGCAGAAAACAACGGTGTTCCGAAAATTATTGATCTGGATGGAGCGCCTGCTTTGAATGAAGTCTCTGCTGACTTGTTGAGTAAATTGGAAGCCTGATCAGTGAAGCATGTCGTCAGGTTCTTCTCGCGAAAAGGAGGAGAACCTGACATGGTTCATCGCGGGTTAACCTGAAAATTGTCCTTTTTCGGAAACGAGGTGTCAGGTTTCGGGTGTCAGGGCCTACTGCCTAGAATTTGCGACTTTGAAATAGCCAACTTTAATGTTTTACGATGAATAAGTCGAATGCGGCTATGTTTTTTCCTGACACCTGACACCTGAACAAATTTTTACTGAGACCAAATTTGAAGTATCACGTTAATCCGCGATGAGCCGCTGACATTTGCCCCCTATGCCTGACCCGGCCCGGGAATCATATCCACAGGCTGTGACAACAAAAACTCGCCTTTTTCTATCCATCCCTTCAAAATATTCGCGATTTCAAGCGCCCGCACATAGGAAGAGATGGGAACAGTGGGAACTTTTTCTCCCATGAAATCGATTGTCCCGCTCTTGAGTTCTGCATAGCTTACCCTGCCTAAACTCGCGGCATTCCCTTTTGGATAGGCAATGCCATAATCAACAATCTGGGTATGTATGTCCTCGTCTGATATTCCCGTATAGGCGGCGATTTCGGCGTTGAGGATCGGGATTGGTACTCCTATCCCCACAGAGAGGGAGCAGCCGTAACCCAGCATGCTGATACCCACTACCCACCGGGGATCCATTTCCTTCATATTTCCTTTGACCATAAGGGTTCCGGCGGCACTCTGTGGAATGCCGTTTTTGTCTCTTTTTACGTTGGGGTTGTGCTGGGTGCCGGGACCAATAATGTGCCCTTTGGCGCCCCCGATGAAAATCCGTGTCCCTAATCCCATGGTTTGATAGTAGGGATCGTTGAAAAGAGGACTTAACTGACCGGACGTGGCATAGTTTGCATTGCCCGCGTTTGGCTTCATTACGCCCATATAGGTGTATATGGTTTTATGGGACAGATTTACCGCGCAGTTATAGTTCTGGTAGGCATTCCTCGGATTTAGGAGTTCCGCATAGGGGAGATCCCCAATCGTGATTTTTTTCTTTACCTGGCGTTTGGGATAACAATCCGTTCCATAGGCGGTGGCCTTCAGTTCTACCTTTTTTCCTGCTATCAAATCATGGATTACGTGCCCTCCGCCATATTTGAACTGGCCCGGATGAACCCTGTTCAGCGGGTCATCCTCGGTAGATTCAGTTGCCCCAATGTATGTGTCTACGGCAGCCAGTCCGGCATAGGAAGGAACTCCGTTCAACCAGACGCGAGCGGCTTTGATTGTGGGTTTCGTGTGTCCGAAGTTGATAAATGCTCCTGAAGAACACATGGGCGAAAATGTCCCCGTAGTCACCACATCAATTTCTGATGCCGCCTTTTCAGGACCTAATCTTTTTACCGCATCCACCATCTCGGCAGCTGTAATGACGACGGCTTTGCCTTGTTTGATTTTCCGGTTAATTTCCTCAACGGTTTTGGTGATCGATTTTTTTGCCATTTTCAGTTCCCCCTCCGGGAAATAGATGGAATCCTTTTCAAACGGAACATTACCCATGACTCCTCTTTCTCTTTTCATTCTATAACTTATCTCTACTTTAAACAAGGTTATTTTGGCATCGTATGCCTATAGGGTAAAATACGCGTTCCTTGACTTTCCATTTCCGTTGCTATACTCTTTTGAACACTTTGTGAACAGGTTAGATCAGTGTGTTGTCCGTGCAAAATTCAGGATACGGAAGCTCGCGTTAAATCTCTTAGGTGAAACTTTTAAGTTTTACGCCTTACACTTTCTCACCATGAGCCATGAATTCCGAATGGCCGCAAAAAAGCGCAAAAGGCTCAAAGATGTTAATTCGGGATAGTTAAAAATTTGCTAACCTATTGTTAATTAAGGATAGAATCTTTTTGAAATGAAAAGCAAAATCAAAATTGGGAATTTTACGATTCAAGCGGACGATACCTTTTTCTTTATTGCGGGTCCATGTGTCATCGAAGATGAGGCAACCACGCTTGAAGTCGCCTGTTTTGTAAAACAATTGAGTGATGAGTTATCGATTCCTGCTATTTTTAAGACGTCTTACGACAAAGCAAACCGGACTTCTCTGGAGTCGTTCAGGGGGCCCGGGATTGAAGAAGGCCTTGAAATAATACGTAAGGTAAAGGATCAGACAGGTCTTCCGGTACTTTCGGATGTTCACGGAATCAATGAATTGGAAAGGGCGGCAAAAGTGCTCGATGTAATCCAAATCCCGGCATTTCTGTGCAGACAGACTGATCTCATCGTTGCGGCCGCAAAATGTGGGATTCCTGTTAATATTAAAAAGGGGCAGTTTATTTCGCCCGGGGAAATGGGGCCTGTGATCGGCAAAGTGACCTCGAACGGAAACAGGAATATATTGATTACGGAAAGGGGCAGTTCTTTCGGTTATAATAATCTCGTGGTGGACATGAGATCTATGGCCATTATGACACGATTCGGTTTCCCCGTCGTCTTCGATGGCACGCACAGTGTGCAGCTTCCCGGAGGCGCCGGAACGAGCTCCGGAGGCCAGAGAGAATTTGTGGGTCATTTGTCCCGAGCTGCCGTGGCGGCAGGTGCAGATGGCGTGTTTCTGGAAATCCACCCTGATCCGGATCGTGCTCTTTGCGATGGGCCCAATTCTTTACCTCTTGGAGAAGTCAAACCCCTGTTGCGGGTTCTCAGGGAAATACATCGATTGATCCGTAATTAATCACCAGGTAAGCGAAGACTCCAGGTAAGCGAAGACTCCAGGTAAGCGAAGACTCCGATGGCTAATGATTATGGATGAAAGATTTGCCAAAATAAAACTCCTCATCCTGGATGTGGATGGTGTGCTGACGGACGGACGAATATTCCTGAACCACAAGGGGGAAGAAGTCAAGGCGTTCAACGTCAAGGACGGACTTGGTTTGAAGATGCTGAGGGAGGGAGGCATTGATGTGGCCATTATAACAGGTCGTAGATCTGGTGCGGTGGCGCATCGGGGGAGAGAGCTGGGAATAACCGATGTTTTTCAGGGCGTAGGCAAAAAAAGAGAAATATGCCGAAAATTGATCCGAAAGAAAATGCTTGTAACGGAAGAGGTGTGCTGTATCGGAGACGACCTCCCCGATCTGGCCATGTTCGATGAGGTGGGCCTGGCTGTTGCAGTTGCAGACGCTGCTCAGGAAGTAAGGGACAGGGCTGACCTGATTACGACCAAAAAAGGCGGAGACGGGGCCGTTAGGGAATTATGTGAATGGATTCTCAAGGGCCGGGGAAAATGGGCCAGAAACGACTTTACAGAACAAATTCATGGTTGATATAGTAAAGATATCTTATGAAACGCTTTTTGAAAAGACATTGGCCTCTTGTAGGGTTGTTTGCCGTGATAGTTCTGGCGGGTTTCTATTTTGTGAAATCTGGAAAGGACCTGCTCAAGGTGCCCGCATTGCTGAAGAACATCATGTCGGGAGAGGGGATCAAACTCGAGGACGTGCATTATGCTCAGGATAACCCCGATGATAAGATCAAGTGGGTTGTTGATGCCCGGGAAGTGCGGTTTTCAGGAGACAGGAAAAACGTGGAGTTTTTTGATTTCAGGCTTAAGGTGGAACCTGATGATAGACCTTGGTTTAAACTCAACGGTAAAAAAGGGAACTATTCCAAAGACACAGGCAAAATAGAGCTTTTTGGGAGTATCGAGGGATTTTCAAGCGATGGCTATAGAATCCTCACTGAATATCTGCTTGTCAATGAAAAGGCAGGTCATCTCAGCACTGATAAGCCTGTGAAAATATTTGGTCCATTTTTTGAGGTGGTGGGGCGAGGACTTTCTGCCGACCTGAAAAAAGAAAAAATAAAAGTGTTATCCAATGTCACGACTAACATCAACTCGGGGAGTCATGAATAATATGTTCTACTTGAAACGTGTCTTGTTTTTTTTGTTTGTATCCCTTCTGATTTTTTGTGTGAATGCGGTTCCTGTATTTTCCGGAGAACTGGACCGGAAAGGTGGTTTTAAAGCCCAGGGCAAGATTGTTATTACATCAGATACACTGGAAATGGACAATAAAAAGAAAATGGTGACGTTTACTGGAACGGTAAACGCGAAAAATGACGACTTTACCATGGACTGTGAAAAGATGATCGTTTACTATAAAAGCTCGCCAACCAAGAAAGGGTCTGAAGAAACGTCCAGCGAGATCGACAAAATTGTTGCTACGGGAAAAGTGAAAATTATTCGTTCTCTGGGGGGGACGGCTTCCGCGGATAAGGCGGTATATTATCAGATTTCTGAGAAATTTGTTTTGACCGGCGACCCGGTCATAAAACAGGACAATAATTATGTGGAGGGAAATCGAATTACGGTTTTTATCAAGGAAGATAGAAGCGTTGTGGAGGGATCAGGCGAAAATCGAGCAAAGGCGGTGATTTTTCCGGGCCAGGAAAAGGAGAAGAAACAGTAATGTCTGCGAAAGATCTCTTGCAGGCCGAAGGGCTGGTAAAAATCTATGGTGGAAAAAAGGTTGTCAATCAGGTTGACATCGTTGTCAACAGGCGGGAAATTGTTGGACTTCTGGGGCCAAACGGCGCAGGCAAAACCACGACCTTTTATATGATGGTCGGGCTCACCCATCCGGATAAAGGTCGTGTGTTTCTGGATGGACAGGACATTACAGGCGACCCCATGCATCTGAGGGCAAGAAAAGGGATTAGCTACCTCGCCCAGGAGCCTTCCATATTCAGAAAACTGACGGTTCGACAGAATCTACTGGCCATTTTAGAGATAATGAATATCCCCACCAGTGAAAGAAAATCTCGTCTTGAAAATAGCTTGACGGAGTTAGGAATTTCCCACCTGGCCAAGCAAAAAGCCATGTCCCTTTCCGGCGGTGAGAGGCGAAGGCTGGAGATTTCCCGGGCCTTGATTACAGGGCCTAGATTCATGCTTCTGGATGAACCGTTTGCGGGGATAGATCCCCTGGCGATCAATGATATTCAGGAAATTATCAGGCAATTAAGGGAACGTGGCCTGGGTGTGATCATTACGGATCACAATGTGCGAGAGACCTTGAGCGTGTGTGACAAGGCCTATATCATAAACCAGGGTGGAATCATTGTGGAGGGCCCTCCCGACAAAATCATCAGCAACGAAGTGGCAAGGAGCGTGTATCTTGGAGATAACTTTGACATGTGACATATCCGTATTTGAAAGAGTCACAGGAAAGTGTTGTCGGAACGGTTATTTATGGCATTAGAACTGAGACAATCTTTAGGGCTTGCACAACAGCTCATCATGACTCCTCAGCTCCAACAGGCAATTAAGCTGCTGCAGCTTTCGAGGATTGAACTCATTGAGACAATTTCCCAGGAAATTGAAGAAAATTGTACATTGGAAGAGAGGGTATCAGGAGATAGCGATCAGGAGACCAGAAGCGAGGTCACAAAAGAAGACATGTCGGAATCTCCGGCCCTTCCGGAAGTTACCGTCAAGGAGCAGGCCAGGGACGACATAGACTGGGAAAACTACCTTTCGGAATATAACACCGGCTGGGCGTCGTCGCATTATGAAGAAAGGGAAACGCCCTCTTTTGAAAACATGACCGCTACAAAAACGAACCTGACAAGCCATCTTATATGGCAGCTCAATATGAGCGACCTCAATGACAGGGAAAAAGAAACTGGTCTTTATATTATAGGGAATCTCAATGAGGCGGGGTATCTTGAAATTCCTCTCGAAGAACTTGCTGAGGATGTGGGATCTTCCCTGGAAGAGGTTGCTGATACCTTGCGTTGTATTCAGAAATTTGATCCTGTTGGGATCGCAGCCCAAGATGCAAGGGAATCCCTTCTTATCCAGGCCGAATTTCATGGTTTCGGTGGAACAACGGTCGAGAGAATTATCGAGGAACACCTCAGGAATCTTGAGGAAAAGAGGTACGATGAAATCGCCGCAGCCCTTTCTGTGTCTATCCAGGATATTATCGCGGCCGTTTCTGTTATCCAGGGACTTGATCCCAGGCCGGGTCGCATTTATTCTGATGAAGAAACTATTTATATAACTCCGGATATCTACGTGTTTAAGGTGGGGGATAAGTATGAAATTGTGCAGAATGAGGATGGATTGCCCAAGTTGAGAGTTAACAACTATTACAAGAGTATCCTGAAAAACGAGACTCCCGTATCGGAAAATGATAAAATCTATATTCAGGAAAAGTTGCGATCGGCTGCCTGGCTTATCAAAAGTATCCATCAGCGTCAGAGGACCATATTTAAAGTCACAGAAAGTATTGTGAAGTTTCAGAGCGAATTCTTGGACAAAGGGATTGCCCATCTTAAACCTCTTGTCCTTCGAGATGTTGCCGAAGATATAGAGATGCATGAGTCTACTGTAAGCAGGGTAACCACTAATAAATATGTTTACACCCCGCAGGGACTTTATGAGTTGAAATTCTTTTTTAACAGTTCCATTAACACGGTTGATGGAGATTCCGTTGCTTCCGAATCTGTGAAAGAGCAGATCAGGAAGATCATCAAAGGGGAAAACAAAACGAAGCCGTTAAGCGACAAAAAGATTGAAGAAATCATGAAAGGACTTAACATAAACGTTGCACGACGCACTGTGGCCAAATACCGAGAGTCAATGGGGATTTTGCCTTCACGGAAGCGGAAAAACCCCTTTGCCGACGCTGGTATTTGAAACTCAAAACCTGTAAACCGTATTTTCGAGGAGGCCTTATGGACATTACTGTGACATTTAGGCGCATGGAACCGATTGAAAGCTTGAAAATCTACGCGGAAGAAAAGGTCAGTAAAGTAAAGAAATTTTTGGATTTTCCACTGGAAGCCCATATTGTCTTGAGCGTTGAAAAATTTAGGCATATCGCTGATGTGACCGTCAGTGTCAACGGGACCAGGATCAAAGCGGTTGAAGAGACCGGCGACATGTATTCCGCCATAGACAAAGTTATGGATAAGGTAGAAACACAAGTCAAGAAACATATCGCCAAGATAAGAAACCATCGTACGGATGGTGCAAAGAGCGAAGACCGAACCGAAGTGGAAGATCTTAACGGGGCCAAAGAGTTTTCGGAGGAAGGACTTGCCATAGAAGTGGAAAAAATGGTTGCTAAACCGATGGACCCGGAGGAAGCAGCCATGCAGTTGTCGCTCCTTAATCAGGACTTCCTTGTTTTCAGGAATGCTAAATCGAGGGAAATCAATGTGATTTATAAGAAAAACGCTGGAAACCTGGGGCTCATTGAACCTTCCAGTTAATGGTGTTTTTATGAGGAAATGTTTGGGAATACGGTGTAAAGGTAAACGTCCAAGAGACGCGGTCCATTGGAATTGATGATGAAACTTTCTGAAATAATAAAAAAAGATCATGTTATCAGTAAACTGCAGGCGAAAGACAAGAAAAGTGTTTTGGATGAACTTGCTGAAGCGATCTCACAAAATGACCCTTATATAGATAAGAGTCTCCTGGTGAAAGTCCTTCTGGAGAGGGAGCAACTGGGAAGTACCGGGATCGGTGACGGTGTAGCCATTCCACATGGAAAACTTCCCGGTGTGAAAAAGCCGATTGTGTCTTTTGGAAGAAGTGTGAAAGGGTTGAACTTTGATTCGATGGATGGTCAGCCTGCCTATCTCTTTTTCCTCCTTCTGGCTCCTGAAAATTCTTCCGGGGTCCATTTGCAGGTGCTTACGAGGATTGCGAGGATACTTAAAAGCAGTGCCTTTAGAAAAGAACTTCTGAAGGCGGGAACAAAAGAAGATCTCTATCGTATTATTATTCAATCCGATGAGGAGTTTGAGTCCTAATGATCGGATTATTGATTATTTCTCATTGTGATCTGGGGAAAGAGTTCCTTAATGCTGCGGAGTTGATTGTGGGGCGGCTTGAGGCTTCTAATTATGTGTCGATTACCCAGACAACTGAGAGTTCGGAAATGTTGAAAGAAATCTCTCAGAAGATAACCGCTTTGAACAGCGGGCAGGGTGTTCTTGTCCTGACGGATATGTTTGGTGGAACTCCATCGAATCTGAGTCTCTCTTTTCTTAAAGAAGAACAAGTGGAAGTTTTGACAGGAGTGAACCTGCCCATGGTTATTGCTGTTGCCACAGACAGAGAAAATCTGACATTGAGTGAATTGGGACAGAAGGCCGAGCAGGCCGGTAAAAGAAGCATCACTCTGGCTGGAAAACTATTGAAAGCGAGATGATTTCTGCAGTTACTATTACTGAAGAAAATTTCCAATTATTCCGGGAAGAGATCCTGCACATTGAAAATACCTCTTTCGTTTCCCCGTGGACTATCCAATCATTTGCTGAAGAGGTGGTTCGACCTGTTTCCCGGTTGCTGGGCATGAAAGCCGGCAGCTGTTTGGTTGGGTATATCTGTTTCTGGGTTTTTGCTAATGAAATTCATCTGATGAAAATGGCTATCCATCCTGAAATGAGGGGAAAAGGTTTTGGCTTTTTCCTCCTGGCCAGGATGATTGAGGCGGGCAGATCTGAACAGGCTGAGAAAGTATGGCTTGAAGTTCGTGCCTCCAATAATGCTGCCAAGGGTCTTTATGCAAAAACCGGATTCAAGGAGATAGGGCGAAGACGCGGTTATTACAGCCATGGGAAGGAAGATGCAGTTGTCATGGCTTTGAATATGGTCGACTTTACTAATAATTAAGGTTCAAGGAGGTATAAAATGGCGCTAAAAACAGCTATAAATGGTTTTGGACGAATTGGCAGAATGGTTTTTCGGGCAGGGCTCAGTAATCCCGATATTGAATTTGCGGCTATAAATGATTTGACTGATCCTTCAACGCTGGCTCATCTTTTGAAATATGATTCTGTCCATGGTAGGCTCGGGGCAGAAGTAACCAGCACGGATCATTCCATTATTGTGGATGGCAGAGAGATCGAGATCCATACAGAAAAAGATCCAACGAATCTTCCCTGGGGCAGTTTGGGGATCGAGACAGTCTTTGAATGCACCGGACTTTTCAGGGACAGGGAAAAGGCTTCAGGACATCTGAAAGCGGGCGCTGGAAAGGTTATTATTTCTGCTCCCGGAAAAGATCCCGACGTCACCATAGTCATGGGTGTCAATCAGAATGAATACGATGCCGGCAAACACCATATTGTCTCCAATGCCTCTTGCACCACCAACTGCCTGGCCCCCGTTTGCAAAGTGCTCCTTGATAATTTTGGGATTGAAAAAGGACTTATGACTACTACCCATTCTTATACAGGCGATCAGAGAATTCTGGATTTTCCCCACAAGGATTTGAGAAGGGCAAGAGCGGCCGCACTTTCTATGATTCCTACCACCACTGGAGCCGCCAAAGCTGTTGCTCTTGTGCTTCCGCAACTGGAAGGTAAACTGAACGGGATGGCCATACGTGTGCCCACCCCGAATGTTTCCGTGATTGATCTCGTTGTTCAACTGACAAAAAAGGCTACTGCGGAAGAGATTAATGAGGCCATGAAAAGCGCTGCTGAAACAGATTTGAAAGGTATCTTAGCCTATAGCGACGAGCCTCTTGTTTCTATCGATTTTAACGGGACGGCAGTTTCTTCAACGCTGGATGCGCTATCGACCATGGCTCTGGGAGATATGGTGAAAATATTGTCTTGGTATGATAATGAGTTTGGCTACTCTAACCGGATGATTGATCTGGCCCTGTATATGGCTGGTAAATAGTCTCACCTAAAAACTGCAATTAGCGCTTAGCCGTTAGCTATTAGCCCTATAAAACAAATCGTTTACGGAAAAACAGCGCAGCATCAAAAAGTGAAGATTGAAATACAGAAAAAACTGACCTAAACTTTTTACATCATTAAGCTAACGGCTAATAGCTCAAAAGCTAATTGCTGCTTTTAGGTCTCACCTTATTATTTGGAGCAAGAGAGCAATGTTTGAAAGAACACCGATGATTGCCGGCAATTGGAAAATGAATCTGCGCCCTGCCGAGGCGGTCAAATTGATTGAAACCATATCCTTAGGAACAGGCGACGTGGAAGGGGTTGATATCCTTGTTGCTCCCCCGTTTACGCACCTTGGGATAGTGCGGCAGGCCATAGGGAATTCCGGGATTTTTCTGGCAGGGCAGAACATGCACTGGGAAGCCAGTGGTGCATATACCGGGGAAATATCCGGGCGGATGCTGCAAGATGCCACATGTACCCATGTGATTCTAGGTCACTCGGAAAGGCGTGAGCTGTTCAAAGAAACCGATGAAATGGTCAATCTTAAAGTGAAAGCGGCTTCCTTTTTGGGGCTGATTCCCATCGTGTGCGTTGGTGAGACCCTTGCACAGAGGGAAGCGGGGCATACCTTTGATGTGTTAAAAGAACAGCTGAATCAATCTCTGGAGAATTTCCGATTGGATCAAAGAATGCCCACATCCACTATTTTGGCCTATGAGCCTGTGTGGGCAATCGGTACGGGCCTCACAGCCACCCCGGATGAGGCACAAGATGTTCATCATTTTATTAGGGAATGGGTAGAAACCGTGTTTAATTCGGGGACGGCGACCCAGGTCAGGATCCTTTACGGAGGAAGTGTGAAACCCGGGAACGTTTCGGATCTGATGTCCCAACCGGACATTGATGGGGCGCTTGTGGGTGGCGCAAGCTTGAAAGGGGATTCTTTTGTGGATATTATCCGTTTTCAGGGGTAGTGCGGCTAGTTTATCGCGGATTTGAAAAAGCTCAAGGATGCGGATTTTTTAGTTGTAAACTTTTCCCCGATGGTGTATCATTACGGATTAAGTTTTCAAGCAGGTTATTTTTTCGTTAAAGAGGCTATGGAATGGTTCCCATATTAATTATCATTCACGTTTGTATCTGTATCGCTCTGGTTCTCATTGTGCTTCTTCAGAAGGGCAAAGGGGCTGGCATGGGGGCTGCTTTTGGCGGATCCAGCCAGACGGTTTTTGGGAGTACCGGGGCCACATCTTTCCTGCACAAGGTTACCACGGGAATTGCAGTGGTTTTTATGCTTACATCTTTGACCCTTTCTTTTTTTATCGGAAAGGGAGGGCCCTCCTCTGTTATGGAAGATGTTACACCGATTACGCAACCACTGGAACAGACCCAGCAGGCGCCTGTTGAACAGGCACCCGCCGCCCCGGCTGAAACCGAGGAGACGAAGTAGTTTGAAAACATTGCCGAAGTGGTGGAACCTGGTAGACACGCTATCTTGAGGGGGTAGTGGCTTACGGCCGTGCGGGTTCAAGTCCCGCCTTCGGCACCATAACTATAAAAGGGCTGTAATCTTAATTGGTTGCAGCCCTTCTTTTTTTTTGG
>Ga0208901_1000032_pt1 | contig 93508 bp, 76 predicted proteins | sample AntAceMetag02UKF_FD_184764 | JGI IMG/M metagenome (GOLD analysis project Ga0208901, IMG submission 184764) | Saline lake microbial communities from Ace Lake, Antarctica - Antarctic Ace Lake Metagenome 02UKF (SPAdes) (version 2) | ecosystem: Environmental > Aquatic > Non-marine Saline and...
TTTGTGTTCGTTTTTATTTTGCCAATATAACGAATATCACAAATGAGGTATTTCCTCAAAGGAGACCGTCTTTCTCATTTTATCGGATTAGCGTGAAAAATCACTTTTTCCGGAACAGAGGTGTCAGGTATCAGGTTTCAGTACCTACTATTCCCCATTTTCTGGTTACAATATGCATAACTATTTGTTATTACGTTTAATCTTCTGGATGCGGACCGGTTTTTTCCTGACACCTGACACCTGACACCTGGAATCTGAGCATGGTTTATTCGACAACTGGCAAAAATATCACGTTAATCTGCAATGAGCCACAGGCTTTTGCCGGTAATTCTTACAGTGGTTCCATTATGACATGGGAAAATTTTGATAAGACATACTGTGTTTCACTGAAAAATCGCAAAGACAGACAAGAGGAAGCCATCTCGGAGTTTCTCAAGGTGGGCCTGTCGTCGCGCGTCGAATTTCTGTTGGTGGAAAAACACCCAACGAACTGCGAACAGGGCATTTATGAATCCCATATGTCTTGCATACGGAAAGGATTGGACGCGGGAGCCGGGACTATCCTGATTTTTGAGGACGATATTCTTTTCGATCGGTTCAGCCCGGATACCCTGAAAAATTGTGTAGATTTCCTTTCCAACTGTCCCGGCTGGAATATGCTCTCTTTAGGGTGCATGGTAAAATCCAGCCGCCGAACAAGTAACAAATCGATTCTTAAGATCAGGTTTCGAAGTCTGTGTCATGCCTATGCCCTGAATCGCCCATTCGCGGAAGCTATCGTACGGATCCCCTGGAATAACGTCCCCCTCGATGACATGTTTCGCGACTTAAGAGATAAAGACAGCTATGCGGTCTATCCCGCCTTTGCCTTTCAGAGCAGTTCCCGTTCAGACAACCTCCGCTATCTCAAGCTTGATCGCTTCAGGAGGTTATGCGGAGGCCTCCGGTGCGTGCAAAAACTAAATGAGCTGTATAACCGAAAAAAATCACTAATTATCGGCATCCATATTGTATTTATACTTCTGCTGATCTGGATATGAAAACTATGAAATCGGTCCCTTTTAACTGGCGTCTTCTACTCTTTGTCATCCTTGCCATCATTCTTCTTGGTGGAGCCGGGTTTCGCATGATCACCATTGATACCGATATCACACGGTTTCTTCCCACGAACGATCGTGTCATCTCTGACGCCGGGTATATTTTTCGGAATCATCCCATCCAAGACAGACTGGTTATCGATGTTACCGCAGAAGAAAAAGATCCCGACCTTCTGGTTGAAACTGCGGTACGAATTGAAGAAAGACTGGAAAAAAGCGGTCTTTTTAAACAGGTGGGAACAGGAGATATGCAGGAAATCCTCCCTGATCTCATGGTACATATCACGAAAAACCTGCCCATACTTTTCACCGAACATGATCTCGAAAATGAAATAAAACCGCTGCTGGAACCTGAAATAATCAAGAAAAAAGTTCAGGCTTCCTTTGAAAAATTAACGGGTCTTGACGGAATTGGACAGGCCCGCTTCATTGCAACCGATCCACTTGGTTTGAAAGATCTTGTCCTGAAAAGACTTTCTTTCCTCGCTCCGGGCCAGGATATTGACATCTACAGAGGGGAACTGTTTACCCGCGACAGGAGCCATCTGCTGGTCATCGCAAACCCCATTTCACCAGGAACAGATACCGCTTTTGCAAAACAAATCACGAATTTGTTGGAAAACATCGCCAACGATCTGAAAAAAGACCACTCCAATGCCGGTCCTCTTGTTACCCTCACACCCATGGGGGCTTACAGGGTGGCCCTCGACAATGAACTGATCGTGAAAAAGGACGTAAGGAAAGCCATTCTCATCACCACAATCGGGATTGCCGCCCTGCTCTTCCTTGCCTTTCACAGACCCATTTTGGGCCTTTTCGCCTTTCTGCCTGCCGTTGCGGGAACGGTCGCGGCATTTTTTGTTTTTTCCCTTCTCCATTCTTCCGTTTCACTCATGGCCCTTGGTTTCGGTGGCGCTGTCATATCGATTACAGTCGACCATGGAATCGCTTTTCTTCTTTTCCTGGATCGTCCCTTTGAAACCCGTGGGAAAGATGCCGCACGGGAAATTCGCGCAGTCGGTCTCCTCGCCGCCCTCACAACAATCGGCGCTTTCGGGGCACTGAGTTTTTGCGGCTTTCCCGTCTTTGAACAGATCGGTCAGTTCACGGCCTTAGGGATTGGGTTTTCATTCCTCTTCGTACACACTGTGATGCCAAAACTTTTCCCTGTCATGCCACCTGCCGCTTCGAAAAAAGTACCTCTGCAAGGCTTGGTAAAACGCTTTTACTCTACAGGGAAGAAAGGACTCTTCCTGTACATCGCTTTCGTATTTGTCCTGCTTTTTTTCGCAAGGCCGGAGCTTAACGTCGATCTCGATTCGATGAATACGGTCACCAGGGACACGCAAGCAGCCGAAAAGCTCATGACCGAAGTGTGGGGAAACAGACTGTTGAACAAAGTGTATCTTCTTTCAGAGGCGAAAACTATTCGCGATCTTCAAAATATTGGAGACAGGGTCCTTGCCATGGCGGATAAAGATCAAGGCAGACGAATCATCTCCGATCTGTTTGTCCCCTCGCTGATCTTCCCAGGTCCCGAAAGGATTAGAGGGAATTCAATTGCCTGGAAAAATTTCTGGACCACTGAGAGAACCGTTGCCCTTACAGCGGCACTTCAGGGTGCAGCAGGCGATTCCGGTTTTAAGGAAAATGCTTTTCAAGGGTTTACTGAAACGCTATCCCCGGGTTCATTCAAGGCCAATCAAGAAAACATCCCTGCAGCCTATCTTGAGCTTTTCGGGATATCAAAACATCCTGAAAAAGCGTTGTGGTTTCAGACATCAAGTCTTACCCCCGGCGAATCGTATGACGCTGAAGCTTTCTTTAGCAGATACATGTCGGAGGGAAAGATCTTCGATTCCTCCTTCTTTTCTGAAAGGCTTGGCGGTCTGCTGTTTTCTTCTTTCCTTAAGATGATTGTATGGGTAGGCATTTGCATCCTTGCCCTGTTGCTTCTCTTCTTCCTTGATTGGAAACTGACCCTCGTTTCCCTGATACCGGTCCTGTTTGCACTTACAAGCACACTGGGAACTCTCAGGTTGCTTGGCCATCCTCTGGACATACCGGGAGTCATGCTCTCCATCGTGGTTATTGGGATGGGCATTGACTATTCCCTGTTCCTTGTCCGGTCCTTTCAGAGATATCAACCCGATTCCACGTCTTCAGAACTTGTGCTAATGACGGTTTTCATGGCATCTTCTTCCACCATTGTTGGATTCGGCGCCCTGTGTTTTGCTGAACATTCCCTGTTAAGGAGCGCCGGACTCACATCTCTGCTCGGTATAGTCTATTCTCTCATTGGCGCCTTTCTTTTTCTTCCTCCACTCCTTCGATATATAGATGGACATCGCGATAAAAACCAAAGCACACATCAGGACATCGGCAACCGCATCACAAAGAGATACAGACGCATGGAACCGTATCCGAGGATGTTTGCCCGCTTTAAAATAAAAACGGATCCCATGTTCCGGGAACTTCCCAAACTGGTTTCTTTCCCCGGCGAAGTAAAAACCATCGTGGATATCGGAACCGGTTATGGCGTACCCGGATGCTGGTTTCTTGAGCACTTCCCCGGAAGCAGCGTGTACGGCATAGATCCAAATCAGGAGAGAATCCGCGTCGCCTCTCAAGTATTTGGAAACAGGGGGGCCGCCTTCCAGGGAAGTGCCCCCGACCTCCCCTCCTTTCCTGCGCCGGCAGATATAGCTACAATGCTCGACATGCTCCATTTCCTGAATGACGAACAATTGCAGCATATCCTGAAAAAGGTCCACGGCGCCTTGAGAGAACAAGGAGGACTCATAATCAGGACAATTATCGCCCCTGTAAACCGGGCCTCCTGGCTTTGGAAAATCCATTCCTTATATCGGAAATTTTCTGGGATACACAATCATTACAGGAGTGTTGAAGAACTCAGGAAAAATATTACTCGAGAAGGATTTGACCTCCTGCACGTTTCCCCTTCCGGTGGCAATGAAGAATTGGTCTGGTTTATTGCGAGGGCTCGAAGTTCAGACGGCATAACAAAATGACCGAAAAAGATAAAAAACACGTCCTGCCCGCCCATTTTGCTGGTATGTGCCTGTTGCCCGCGGCGTTCCTGCTTGGCCTGATCAGGATTGATCTTGCTATTTTGCCCTTGTTCCTCTTCCTTGCCTCCTGCGCCATCGCTCCTTTCTTTCCACGGCTGGCATTTTTTCTGCCTGTGGTGAATCGTGGTAAAACAGGAAAAAGGGCTGTTGCCTTAACCTTTGACGATGGGCCCGATCCGGTATCTACGCCCATCCTTCTTCGCCTTCTCTCAGAACGGCGGGTCCATGCAACCTTTTTTGTCAATGGGCACAAAGCGCTGAGATATCCTGCATTGATCCATCGCATACTCCGAGAGGGACATTCACTTGGAAATCACTCCCAGGGGCATGACAATTTCCTCATGCTCAGAAGCGAAACAATCCTGAAGAGGGAAATTTTTCAGGTACAGCAGGAGCTGGAAAATTTTGGAGTCGTGACACACGCATTCAGGCCCCCTGTGTGCATAACAAACCCGAAACTCGCAAAGGTTCTGCACACAATGGACATGGTTGCCGTGGGGTTCAGTTGTCGGGGGCCTGACGGTGGAAACCGTTGGGTGAAGGCCCTTTCAAGCAGGATTATGAAGAAAGTTCGTCCTGACGATATCATTCTTCTTCACGACATTATGCCCCCGAATAAAGAACTCCTGTCGGTCTGGCGCCGGGAAATAGAAGTCATTCTTCAGGGACTTGCCTCCAAAGGCTTTGCCGTGATGGACCTTTCTGCACTGATCGGGAGAGAAGTCATGTCCCGCCTGCCGGAAAAGGAAATTGGCTGTGATCATCGTTTCGGCCAATAGAGTTGTTTTCGCGATACTCGAATTTCCTCTCTTATAGATCTTATTCAGGTGTCAGGTTTCGGGTGTCAGCAAAAAACTTGTTGTCATTCGATCGATTCAACCTAGTGTCGTGTCAAGCATCAAGTGTTTGATGTTAAAAGAAGTGGAGTAACACCCACGTCATCTTTACGATGACACAGAGATGACATGGCACTATAATCATAGAGTTATGCTGCTTAAAATTACATTTCCGAAATATCAGACACGGATCCCTGACACCCGACACCTGACACCTCGGTGAGGACAGGATCTTGAAATTCTTCACCGGAAAGCGTCATGAATCTCATTCATTCACGGGTATTGAAGTTAGAACCAAGCCCGAAATCAAACCGGAGGAGGAGCAATAACCTGGGACGAAACGAACATCCACGTAACAAGTAACACATTCAACGTGGCTCCAAGGTGAATAAGACAAACAGAATGAAGAGCCCCAGCGCTCCTTTCCCACGGCCTCTATCGAACAACACCCCCGTATTCATTTTCAGCCGGCCTCCTCTATATTTAGACGGATTCGCTCATTCTACGAAGGCTTTACCCTGGAGTCAACGGAAGAAATGAAAGTAAACAGCGCAATTGTTCATTGACAAGGGGTCTTCACCTTGACTGTGAATGCTCTCAGCATTATGTTTTCGCATGAAATTTCAATTCCTGGCCTTTCCAAAGCCCATTTTCGAGACAGATTTCTACAAGGGTTCGGCCAAATCTTCAGGAGAAAAATATGCAGGAACATCTCATTAAAATCAAACAGGATTTTGACGGATTTGACCCTTTTTTTGGATCCTGGTTATCCCTTGACGATGTCAATATCCTTGTGGATGTGGGACCGGCACGCACGGCATCTGACCTCATCAATTCTTTACAATCTTTCGGTCTGGAAAAACTGGATTACATTTTCCTGACCCACATTCATATCGATCACGGAGGGGCATTATCTGACCTGCTGGATCATTTTCCCATGGCCAGGGTAGTCTGCCATGAAAAGGGGATAGAACACCTTGTCAATCCCTCCAAATTATGGGCCGGCAGTCTCAATGTCCTTGGAAAAGTTGCGGAACTGTATGGAGAACCAAAGCCGGTCAAAGTAGAAAAATTTATTCCGCACACAAACTTCAATCTTGATGGTCTTGACATCCTTGAGACTCCTGGCCATGCACTTCATCACCTCAGCTTTCATTACAAAGGGGTCATCTACGCCGGCGAGGCTGCAGGCAACTATTTCCTCATTGACGGCATGGAATACATCCGGCCGGCCTCCCCCCCACGATTTTTCTTCCATGTGTTCATGGACAGCGTGGAAAAGCTTCTTTCCCTGGAGAACCAACCCATACGATATGCCCATTTCGGGGGCGCTGACGACTCACACAGGCTCCTTGAAATCTTTAGAGATCAACTCATTCGATGGAAAGGGGTTATAGGTAAACAGGTAGAACTGGGCTTACGGGGAGAACCCCTCCTTCAAGAGTGTAAAGATATCCTTCTGAAAGAGGATCCATATCTTGCGGCATATCATGGTATGGATAAACCGACGCAGGAACGCGAAGAGATCTTCATGCGTAATTCCGTCAAAGGATTCGCCGAATTCCTCTTGAACGGAAGTCGCTGAGAAATAACCATGGAAAACTATAATCAGCTGGAAAAAGCGAATTTCAAGGCATTAATAGAGTCGGATGGACAAGACGAACTGAAAGAAAGGTTGGATATTCTTGACGCATTTCTGAACACGGAAGAGCATATCACCCTGGAAGAGTTCTGCCTGCTCCTCAAAGAAAAAGGGTATCAATTTGACCCAGGATTTGTAAAGCAATGCCTCAATCGGATGGTTGGTCTCGGTTTTGCGCAGAAAAAACAGTTTGAAGGGCAGCCGATCCGTTACGAGCACAGACATCTCGGTAAGCACCACGATCACCTGGTCTGCACAAAATGCGGGACTATCCTTGAATTCGCCAATGAAGACATGGAGAGATTGCAGGTAGAAATTTCCGCCCAATACGGTTTTCACATGCTCCAGCACAGGATGGATATCTACGGAATCTGTTCTCGATGCCTCAAGAGGAGAAACCCCCTCATGCCGCTGGCCATGGCCAACTCCCGAGAACAGGTCGTGATCAGAGAAATAACTGTAGGGTCCTCAAAACAGAGAGAACTGCAGGATATGGGGCTTCGAACAGGGAACACCATTGAGGTGATCAACAATACGGGCCGGGGAAGAATTATTCTCGCACATGGCCAAACCAGGATCGCGATCGGCAGAGGAATAGCCCAGAAGATCATGGTTTCATTAGCGGATACGGAAGGGGATCATGACGAACCCTGATGTTTTTGGCTCATCGCGGATTGACGTGATATTTTTTCAGTCTTCGAATAGACCATGCTCAGATTCCAGGTGTCAGGTGTCAGGTGTCAGGAAAAAACCGGGCCGCATTCACAATACTCAACGTAATAATGAATAGTTACTCTCATTATAACCAGAAAACAGGAATAGCAGGTACTGAAACCTGACACCCGAAACCTGACACCCCGGTTCCGGAAAAAGAATTTTTCACGCTAACCCGCGATGAGCCATGTTTTTTTGACGAGTGTCCTATACTGAACGCTGCAAAAGTTCCCTTAACTTATCCCTGGCAGCCCGGATGAGAATCTCCCCTTTGCTGCGGTAATAGTAACGGTCTTTTTCCCCCTGTGTTACAGCCTTAGGACTGTGGCGCAATTTGAGCTTTATAACGGCCATGCGATCGTCCAGCATAAATCTTCGGTAAATAAGGTTCATGGGTGGGATTCTGAATTCGTCCCGTAAAATTGATGCCGCCCAGTCCACAATATATGGTCGCCCATCGTCGCCAAGCATGGTATTGGGGGCCCTTTTGAGATCACAGTGGGCAACCCCTCTGGCATGGCACCGGGAAACCAGCTCGTTCAACGCATCAAAAAAGGATTCAGGCACCCTTTTTGTTTTCTGTACACTTTCCATATCATTGCCCTGGATCGCCTCAAAAACAAGCGCGGTTCCGTCAACAACCCGGTATAGGGCAGGCACACCCTGAATGCCTTGAAGCTTTCGGTAGGCTTTTCCCTCCCGCCACACGAGAAAACGACCCACAATATTCCGATACAGGAAACGGTTTTTACTGAAATCCTTCATGATCGATTTTTTCCCGTTTATTTCAAAAAGCCATATGGCAGGTCTCGTACTCGTGGACTTTCTGAGCATCGTTCCTTTTTCTTCTGCAAAGGAATGAATATCCGTTTTGGTAAACATCGATCGTCCCACTACTGCAATGCTTTCAGCAGCCCCTCGACAATGGCAGCAGGATTTGTAAACAGGGTCTCATGCCCGCCATCCATTTCTATCAAATTATGGGGTCCAAGCCCCTGGGCCATTCCGAGATAGGCGCCGGGAGGAAGAGAAACATCATCTCTGCAAAACAAAACCGTCTTAGGTATCTTCAGGGAGTCAAAATCTTTTGTGTCGACAGGGGTTGTAAAGATTGCAATAGGCTGCGGAACAAGCCTGCTGATCAACGCATCCTGCTTTTCCACCGGCTCTTCGCCCATGAGCATATTTCTCACAAAGCCTTCATCTACCGGCACACAGTTATCAGCAGAAGCTTTCGCTGCCATGGTCATCCCTTCGGCAACCTCAGGAGGAACCAGATCAAACTGACTCTTCCCATCCGGGAGGATAAAGGCATTATGAAAGATAAGTTGAGCAATATTTCCGGATGCCTTTGACGCCGCAACCTGCATCAGAAACCCTGCGCTGGAATGACCCACCAGGACAACCGGTTTTTGCTGACGATCCAGAACGCCGACGATCTCATCCACATAATCTTCAAATTGGATCTGGGAACGATCATCTTCTGGACTGTGCCCGGGCATGGTTGGAGCTTCGGCAGTGTGTCCTGCCTTCTTCAATTCCTCTATAACCCCTTCCCAGCACCATCCTCCATGCCACGCCCCGTGTAACAATACAAAATGAGTTGTCATTTTTTCCTCCATAGTTAAAAATATTCTAAAAGAAGCAATCAGCGGTTAGCCATTAGCCGCACAAAATCCGTTACTTACGGTGCAATAGGTTCGCATCAAAAAGTGAGAACCTCAACATGGGAAAAAGCCATTCAAATGCTTGATATTTTTAAGCTAACGGCTAATCGCTAAAAGCTAATTGCAGCTTTTAGGTTGTAAAAGAAGCAATCAGCGGTTAGCCATTAACCGCAGAATATTTCGTATCAACCATTTGACGAAGCCCGAACCGCCAACCGTTTTTTTACGCTTCCCGCCATACAAATTCCCAAAACCATCCCGGCAATATCTGCGAGGATATCTCCAATAGAAAAAAACCGTCCGGGAACCATGATCTGTCCAAACTCCAGCCCTATTCCCAGCGGAATCATACATAATGCCCCCAGTACAGCTGCATTCGGATTTTCAAATGCAAAAAACGGGAGAGCAGACAGCCAGAAATATGCCACAAAATGCGCAATTTTATCGCTTTGTCTGAATTCCAATGGGACATCTATTTTCGGTGAAAGGGAGAGGAAAATCACAAGAATAATGGAAGAGATCCACAAAGTACGAACAACGGGAATCGTATGTATACCCTTCGTTTGATTCATATGTTTCGGTTGATAGACCTTTACTTGAGGAAAAGGGGAAGACCCGCAACAGTCATCACCACCTTGTCTGCAAGCGCTGCCAGTTCCTGGTTGAGTGTACCGGCGAGATCCCTGAACTGTCTTGCTACCGGGTTCAGAGGAACAATTCCGGAACCCACTTCATTGGAAACAAGAATAACAGCTCTGTTCCGTTGTGAAAGGGTTCTGAGAAGCCTTTCCCTGAAAACAGGGACCTTTTCCGCTCCCATTTTCATAAGGATATTGCTCTGCCAGATAGTCATACAATCGATAAGGACAGCCTCAGCGCCTGCGCATTTATGTTCCAATGCCTCGGCAATGTCCAAAGGTTCTTCCACCAGCTTCCATCGAGGACCACGAGCTTCTTTATGCAACCTGATCCTTTCTTCCATTTCCTCGTCAGTCACTTCTGCGGTGGCAAGAAAAAGACAGCTCGCGTAATGATCTTCTACGTACTTCAAGGCCCAAGAGCTTTTTCCGCTCCTGGCCCCTCCGAGTACAAGAACCATTTCATTTTTCGTTAATTTTTCCAATGTCAGACCTGGATTTCATACCCTTCACGGGCGGCATGGACGATAATATCGGATTTGTTCTTCAATGCAAGCTCCCTGCACTGCGACTCAATGATCGCCATTTCGTCATCTTTACGGGAAGGATTGTGATGAAAAAGGATTAACTCTCCGGCATTGGCTTTCATGGCAAGGTCCATGGCGGACGCCCAGTCAGAATGCCCCCAACCCGTATACAGGTCTATCTCTTCGGGTGTAAACTGAGCGTCATGGACCAGCAAGTCTGCATCTTTGCAGAAACGGATAATATCGGAGGGTTTTGTGCCGGCCCAGGCCTTTTCGCTCAATTCATTGTCCGTAATAAAGACAAGTGTTCGATTATTTTCCTGAAACCGGAATCCGAAACTGCCCTGGGGATGGTGCAGGGGGATGGTGTCAATTCTCACACCACCGATTTCAACAGGCCCCTTTCTGATCCGGTCCACATGTTTTATTTCTGCGCGCAAATCCTCGAATTTGATAGGGAAAAAACCATCTCCCATTTTACTGTCAAAAATGGCTGCCAACCCCTTCATACAGCCGGGAGCGCCATCGACGGAAATTTTTGTGGTAGGAATGTAAGCGGGGTCAAAAAACGGAAAGCCCTGGATGTGGTCCCAGTGTTTGTGAGTTATCAGGAGATGGATATCAATTTCCATGCCCTGTTCGAGCAGGTATTCGCCAAGTTCCCTGATCCCTGTTCCCGCATCGATGATAATTTTTTTACCCACTTCCGTGGTGATCTCAACACAGCAAGTGTTGCCGCCGTAGCGTACAGTATCTTTTCCAGGAGCGGCAATCGATCCCCTTGTGCCCCAAAATCTGAGTTTCATTTTCTTCTATGGTCCTTTGTCCTGTTCAAAACACCTGAGTTTTGGATTTTTACGTTATATGGGGTTTCATGTCAATCCCAAAACCGTCATATGGATGGGTGAAAAATATGCCTTTTCCACAAAAAACAGGGTTGGCGCTTAAAACAACGAAAGTTCGAAGCGCGGATTTGCATGAAGAACCCCTTGTTCCGGAACCGAGGTGTCAGGTTTCGGGTGTCAGGTTTCAGTACCTACTTCCTATTTTCTGAATATAATAAGCATAACTATTCATTATTACGTTTAATACACTGAATGTGCCAGGTTTTTTCCTGACACCTGAAACCTGACACCTGAGCATGGCCGATTCAATAACTGAAAAGATATCACGCTAATCCGCGGTTCGAACTACAAAGACTCACCCGCCCATATAGAGGGAAGTAAATATCTTGGCATCTTTGATAATGTCCGATATGAGGCAATATTCGTTGGGTTGGTGGGCTGTGTCCTGGCATGTATGCCAAACTGCCGCTGGAAGTCCTTTCTTTCGAAAAAAGGCAGCAACAGTACCCCCACCTATTCCCATGGGGACGGCTTTCTTTCCAGTCACCTCACGAATGGCATTTTCAAGAGCTTTCACAACCGGAGCATCGGGTGACGTAGGCAAAGCAGCATCCTGTCTGTGGGCAATTTCTACGGTCATTTCAAGCTTGCTTTCCCGGGCGATTCTTCCGGCAATCTCCTTGGATGCAAGGACCACTTCATTCAATTCATACTGGGGCAGAACCCGACAATCCAGATAAAAAATATCGGTCCCGGATATGGTGTTTACGTTGGGAACGTTCCCTTCTATCTTTGTTGCTTCAAAAGTAGATGTGGGTGGACTAAAAATGGAGTCTGAAGATGGAAACGCTTCTTTCAGTTCCTGCAAGGCAACAATCAGCTTTGCCGCGCCAAGAAGGCTGTTATTCCCTTTTTCGGGAGTACTGGCATGGCATTGATGACCTTTGACGGAAAATTTCAGCCAGAGCATTGATTTCTCTGCTACTTCCACCATCGTCCCTTCTTCGTTTCCCGCATCAGGAACCACAATAAGGTCGCTGTTTTTGAAATAGTTCCCATGATTTTCCAACAGGTAATTCAGTCCATAATCACTCCCGGTTTCTTCATCCGCCACAACGATAAGACCAACGGATCTTTTCAGCTCTATCCCCGCATCCAGAATCGCCTTCAGGGCAAGGTACGGGCTTACAAAACCGTGCTGGTTATCTTCAACTCCTCTTCCAACGATCCTGTCGCCATCCACAATGATTTCGTAAGGATCGCCATCCCAGAGATCCAGGTTCCCGGGCGGAACAATGTCTGCATGACTGAGAACCCACACGGTTTCCCCTCCTGTGGCGCCCTTCCAGAAAGCGATAAGATTTGGTCGATAGTCATCTTGCGCGTTTTCATCAGGCGCCTTGATGATATTTATATCAGACGGCCTCATTTCTTCAAGAAGCCCCCTTATGAAATCAATTTTTTCATGCTCTCCCGATCCCCCATTTTCAGGACCCAGAGCCACCCTAGCAGTCAGTTCCCGCTGAAGGGTTATGATCTCATCCCGGTAACCGTCTATCCGTGTAAAGATCTTTTCCATTTGCGACATGAATTTTACCCCTTTGTTAAAATAATTTCCCCGGCTCGGTCAAAATGCATCTCTATCATTCGATTTCACTGTCGGAGATTTTCTCTTCTTCCAGAATAACTTTTTTCATTTTTTTGAAAAGAGTAAACCCCTGAACCAAAACGACAATACCACCAGGGATAAGAACGATTCCGATTGCCACAAACATTGGATCGGATGAAAACTTGATTAATGCGAGCCCCCCCCCCATGAAGGCCAGGGCCGTGCGAAAATAGGAAAGAAATGTCCTCCGATTGGCAAGGTCGGTTCTGTATCCTGCGAGATGATCCCTCACAAGTACTTTCTCTCGCTTGAGTTTGTTTTTTTCTTCCTGTGTGTCCATGATTTATCCTGGTTTCAGACCTCATTGAGTAGTCGAGTAGGTTAGTAAAAGTGTACACTACTTTTGGGCATTTTTGAAGGATGCCGATTTCTCTCTGAAGTTATCCCTTTCACCTCAAAATTGGACACCTGCAAACAGACAAAAAATAGGGCAAATTTAAACGAGAGTCAAGCTTACAGCCTCAAAATTGAGGATTATTGATGACAGGGCCTTTTTATTCATATATTCTACTGCGAGTTCCCCATTGTGCACCACCCGCCTCTGGAGTCGCCATGAAATCTGAGAATCACCCTCCCCTGAGAATCCTCACCGCAGGACTGATGATATCGGGGAATACAATCGGCGCCGGAATTTTAGGGTTACCCATATTAAGTGGCATGGCAGGTTCCCTTCCAGCTGTTTCCGGCCTCGTAGTCATCTGGTTCCTTATGTTGGCCTCGGGGTATATCCTGGCACGGGCCATGACAGGGCATGGGAAGAATATCGAAGGTCTTCCATCTCTGTACCAGACGGAACTCGGCCCCGTCGGGAAAGGCGTTGCCACCGTCGGCTATCTGATAAACTATTTCGGAATTCTTGTGGCCTACCTGTGCGGCGCCACGGTCACCATTACACATCTCATCCATACCCAAATACCCGACCTCGTCGTAACCCTGATCTTTTTTACCGTTTTCACGGCAATTACCATATTCGGGGTCGAGGCGGTTCGAAAAAGCAACGCCTTTCTCATGTTGCTGCTCTTTGCCGCTTTCCTGTTTCTTCTTTTCAGCGCCGCAAAGAATATCAATATGGAATGGCTCACCTATACCGATTGGCGCTATTTCCCTGCGACGTTTCCCATCTTCATCGTCTCCTTCACCTATCATAACACCATTCCCATCGTAGTGCGCACGCTCGACTACGATCGCCGCGCTGTTGATAAAGCGCTTATTCTGGGCACAACCATACCGTTGCTCGTTTCCCTTCTGTGGATCCTTGCCGTCATTGGTTGCCTCCCCTTAACAGGTTCCGGACAGAGTGAGGAAACTATTTACTATGCTTTTAAAAACAATCTTCCCGCTACCGTCCCCCTTGCCCAGATACTTCATTCTGAGCTTTTCACCGTATTCGGACTTATTTTTACCGTATTGGCCATCAGTACATCCTATCTCGCTGTGGGCATCGGGCTCCTGAATTTCATGAAAGATCTCACCTCCCCCATTTTTAAAGGGCGGAACCTCTTAACGGATGCCCTGTTTGCCTTTGCGCTACCCCTCCTTATCACCATCTTTTATCCTGACCTTTTCCTGACCGCATTGAATGTTGCCGGAGGAGTGGGCGTGGGAATCGTTTTCGGTATCCTTCCAGGGATTATCCTATTCAAGCGGGGGCGATCCAACAAAATAACCCTTTTCCTTGGAACAGGCATCATCCTTTTTTTCGTTCTGGTCATGGGGCTGGAGCTACTTCAGGAAATGGATCTCTTGAAAATTAAACCGCATATTGAAAGCTGGACTTCCACATTCAACCATTAAAATGCCCTTAAAATTGCGGATCAAAATACGACAGTTTTCCAGGTACCCGTTCTGCATTGCCGGAATCGTTCAGTGCATAAGGGATATCAGCGTCGTCGCAGTAGCAAAATCATTCATGAAGCTCTCACTCCATCGAGCTAAGAAAATGTTTAGGGGAGCTAATTTCATCTTGAAATGGAAAAGCGATAAAAAAATAACCCAACCTGTCATTGAGGCCATTCATTCGGGAGCAAGAGGCACGCATTCCTATACGTTCGATACCAGTGGGAAAGTAATCAGAGGGGTTTATGAATAGTAACGGTGCCGTTCTACTTAAGAGAAATCGCTTTTTCCGGACAGGTTTCCTGGCAGCAGAAACATGTAATACAGGTATCTGCATCCACTTCGGGGAACTCTTCCCCCATGGACAAAGCCGATACAGGACATTGATCGATACAGGTTGCGCAGCCTGTACATAAGGACGAATCGATCTGCGGTCTTAAAACCATTCGACTGTGGAGAAAGTCCTGCATTCGTTTATTGTTGAGAATGGCTTCACCACTTAAGGGTGGAAGTTTGAAATCAGGAATCGGTTCTAACTCCCCCACGATTTCCATGGCATCGAGATCATAATCTCCCAGACCCATCTCTTTGGCTTTCTGCAGAAACCTCAACAGACGTGGTTCGCAACCCATCATCGTCGCCACGACCGCATCCATCGCCACGGCGTTATCAGACGCCAATATCAGACCGATATCCCGTAAATCAGGGGAAGCAGGACCATTGCCCTCCATTCCCACTACAGCATCCATCAGGAAGAAATGAGGAATGCGAATCTGGAACACATCCACCAGCATTTCATGAAATCTCTCAGGGCTGCCGGCAGCCTTGTGCAGCCTGGCCTTCTGTGCCCCGGGAAGAAACCCATAACTGTTTTTGATAGCACCGGTGATAACAGTTAACCCATGTGTCTTGAATTTCGGCAAGCTGATAATAACGTCCGCATCTCTGACGATCCGTGAGATACTCACACGCGACATATAATCCGGGTTAAAATCAACTTTAAGAGAATCGTTTCCGATATTCTGGTAATATTTTCCGGCTGCTTCCATCAGGCCGGTTTTCTTAAAGCTCTCCTCGTTTGCCCCGTAGCTCACGACCCCGGGATTGTCTCCCACAACGATAGTGGCAGGCTCCATGCTTTCCACTTTCTTCACCACAGCACGAAGGACAGCCGGATGGGTCACAACTCCTTCCTCCGCCTGGGAAGCGCGCAACACGTTCGGTTTGATCAACACTGTTTTTCCACGAAGATCAAGGGGAAAGAGTTCAAAGGCCTTTTCTACAGCCGGACCGACATTTTCATAGGTGGCAGGATGGATCATTACCTTGGACATATCTTTAACCTCACTTTTTTATTCCCTCTCCATGGATGCCCCTTCCCCTATCCTCCTACAGATTTCAACGGACAGAGAAAATATTACATCAGGGGGGAGATGTTCTGAAATGGTTTTATCGAAAAGGAGTTTTGCTTCAGGAGGAAATTCGTTGTCTCCTTTCCACAGAAGAACGGCTACAGGAATATGGGGCGTAATGGAGAAAGCGTAGGCGGTATCTGCCATTTGTAGGGGGTTACCGTCCAACTGGCGACATCTTTTTTCAAATTCTTCCGGATGATTTCCGTATGGTTCTTCAATGAGATGGGTGGGAATTTTATGAGGTCCACGGAAAAATGCAGCCCCACCGGGGACTTCTTTTTCCGATATCCAGTCTCCGCTTACTGCAATTTCCTTCACTCGAAGGAGGGTATACATAATGAAGAGGCCCAGAAGAATATTCACATTGGGATTATCGGCGTCTTTTCTGAAGATTGTGGAATTACGTAAATCAATAAGATAGTCTTCTCCCCACACACTCAGCAGATAGGTATGATTTGAGTGATCATAATCGCAGAGTGCAACCCTGCATATATCCGAGGGATTTTTCTCAGCCAATTCCTGAAAGTAGCTTTCGTCAACGGTATCGGTCATAATTATCTCTTCAGTGTTCCAACCAGTTTCTGGCAATTTCCAGATAAAACTCTACTGCCTGGCCAATCTTTTCCACCACGCAGTATTCATTGGTCTGATGGGCCTGGGAGGATTCGCCCGGTCCAAGAATCAGGGTGGGAGGATTTCCAAGGGCGGACGTCAGAACAGAAGCGTCGGTAAAAAAGTTAACATATCCGGGCTCAGGTCTGGTCCCCTGTATCCGTTCAATACTATCAAGGACTTGCATTATCCATGGATCGGTAACTGGTGTCAGAATACCGGGAAGATCGATCAGTCTCTGAATAGATATATTCCGACCGATATGCCCTTGGATCTCTTCAAAAAGTTCGGCATGCTCCAGACCAGGCACTGTGCGCAAATCCACCCGGAAACGCGCCGAATCCGGGACCATGTTGATCTTGGAACCACCGATGAAGGTCCCCACATTTACCGTAGGCGTGCCGAATTGCGGATGCACGTCGGCCCCGGAAAAGAAATTTTCCAGGCTTAGCGCCGCACGGGCAGCCGTGTAGATCGCATTTTCTCCCAGGTCCGGCATTGACCCATGTGCTGACTTTCCTTTAGCCGTGCATTCCAGCCAAAAGGCCCCCTTATGCCCCAAAAAAGGAATATTGCCGCTGGGTTCGGCTACCACAATTGCTCCAGCATCATCGGGAAGAACTCCGCTCTCTTTCATCTGGGAAGCCCCTTCACAACCCGTTTCCTCTCCGGCCGTGAATATAAAAAAAAGACTGCGCCCCCTTTCCGGATCACCCGCCAGGCGAAGCGCAGTGACTACCATGGCTGCGATACCGCTCTTCATATCACTGGCGCCCCGTCCAATAAGATGCCCGTCCTTGATTTCAGCATCATGGGGAGGACTGTCCCACTGGGCTTCGCCCACAGGAACCGTGTCAAGATGCCCGGTAAAAACCAACGGCGATCCAGAAGAGCGTCCAGGAAGAAGGGCGATCAATCCCGTGCTGTTATCCCCTAAGCGGGGATAAGAAACTTGAAGCCCGGCTTCGGCCAGAAGTTCACCAAGATAACGGGCTGCAGGCTCTTCATTGCCGGGAGGATTGATAGTATCCATCCGGATAAGGGTTTGTGTAAGTTCAACTGGATCGGGTATGTTTGTCATGGTCGTTTTCTTCCTTTTGTTCTTCTATCCAAAATAGGCTTCTTGAACACCTTTATTTTCACGCAGGGACTTGGCATCACCCTGGGCTACCACCCCACCTTTGGAGAGGACATATCCGTAATCGGAAATGGCAAGCGTCTGTCGCACGTTCTGTTCCACCAGAAAAACGGTCACTTTCTGTTGTTTGATCTCTTGAATGATGTTGAAATTTTCTTTCACCAGCAAGGGCGAGAGGCCCAGGGAAGGTTCATCAATAATCAACAACTTTGGCGCCCCCATCAACCCGCGGCCGATAGATACCATAGCCTGTTCCCCCCCCGACATGGTACCGGCTAACTGGGAGGTCCGTTCTTCGAGGCGGGGAAAGATCTGGTAAACTTTCTTCACGCGCTCCAGCAAGACATCCTTATCATTTTCCTGGTACCCGCCTAACCGGAGATTTTCTCCTACGGTAAGACCGGGAAAGACCTTACGTCCTTCCGGGATGGAGGCGATTCCCGCCCGAATAATTTTGTGGGTGGCAAGACGAGTAATATCCGTGCCCTGAAAAAAAATACTGCCGGTTCGGGGCCGGGTCAATCCGAGGACAGAACGAATCAGAGTCGTCTTGCCGGCGCCGTTGTTTCCCAACAGACAGGTAATGGTACCACGAGCCACTTCCAGGGAGAGGTTTTCGAGCACATCGGCCCGGTCATAAGCAGTATAAATGCCTTGAACACTCAAAGACAAATCGTTGTTTCCCATCAGTCCACCCCCAGATAGGCCTGCTGAACTTCGGGATCGGAAGCAATCTCCTGATAGGTTCCCTCGCAGATTTTTTGGCCGAAATTGAGTACCGCACAGGTATCGGTACTGCGCTCCATAACAGACATTTCGTGTTCAATGATAATGATAGTCAAATCCTCAATTTTATCTTTGATCTGAACGATGTCATCAATGAGACGGAAGGTTTCTTCATGGGTCATCCCTGCGGATGGTTCATCTAAAAGCAGGAGCTTTGGATTGGAAATCAAAGCTCTGCAGATCTCGATACGCCGGCGGGAAATCATAGGGAGGGTCACCACGGGCTCGAAGATTCTATCTGCCAGGTCAGGGTCAAAGATGGTAATAAGATCCCTCGTTTTATCCAGAATTTCCCTGTACTGGGCAGCCAGGGACCGCCTTCTGAAAAGGTTGAAAAAAAGGCCGTTTTCAAGCTGGCTGTGATCGCCCAGAGCGATGTTATCCATGATGCTCAGCGGCAGAAGAAGACGAGATCGTTGAAAAGTACGTGCAACCCCGGCCCTGTAAACCTTCTGGGAAGAAAAATCAGTGATGTCTCCTCCTTCAAAGGTCACCTTTCCTGAAGAGGTCGGATAGATGCCGGTAACCACATTGAAAAAAGTGGTTTTACCTGAGCCATTGGGCCCGATGAGACCGAGAATTTTATTTCGCGCCACATCCAGGTCAAGATCCGCCAGGGCAGTTACACCACCAAATTTTTTCCCGAGTTTTGATATACTCAGTAATACATTTTGCACTGGTAATACATCCTTCCAAGTGACAGACAAGTAACGGGAGACAGATAACAAAGGCTATTTCAGAGTGAGATAGCTGCGCAGGGGACGCGGCAGCAGACCCTGGGGCCGGAACAACAGGATCGCAATAACCAGGGCAGAGAACAACAGGAAACGATATTCCTGCAAAACCTGAAATTTTTCCGGAATCAATATCACAATGCTGGTTGCAGCCACCGTTCCCCACATGGAACCCAAGCCCCCCAGGATCACAATGGACAGGAGGATCAGTGAGTCTCCGAACGTAAAGTTGGTTGGAGCAATATACCCTAGCATCGTGGCATAAAAAGCACCCGCCACCCCGCAATAAAAATTCCCCATGGTAAAGGCAGTAATTTTCCATCTCGGAATGGATTGACCAAAACAGGCGCTCACCGTTTCATCCAAACGTACAGCGTCCATATTCAGTCCTACCCAGGAGTCCTCCATCCGGCGTGCCAGAATAAAGCCCCCTATGGTTAGCAATAGAATAACGAGAATATATCCAAGATAGAAACAACCCTCAAAGGAACCGATTACGATATCCTGGTTGAAATCCCACCCAAACATGTTCAGAGCACCACATTTCAAGCCCTGGGGACCGCCAAGCGTATCGTTGACTTCCAGGAACGTCTTAAACAACAAAGCAAAAGCAATGGTAACCAATGCGGCATAATGTCCCCTTGTCTTGAGAACAGGAATCAGGACGACAAAACCCAACAGAGCAGCCATCAAGCCGCCGATAAAGATAATCAGGAGGTGGGGCACAGCCGTATTTTTGGTCAGAATGGCAGCCGTATAACAGCCTACCCCAAAAAAAGAGGCTCCGGCGAAATTCATTACCCCCACAAATCCGAACTGGATATTCAACCCCAGGCAGGTGAGGACATAAACAAGGACCGTACCAATAAGAAAAAGCACAAAAGGATCATCGTAGAAATAGAGGCTTACCGCAAAAACTCCGGCAACCACGGCTATGGAAAAAGCACGCGGATGCTCTTTCGCGCTCTCTCCGACGGTTCCGAGAACCCGTAGATATTTTAGTGCCGTTATGGTAAGTCCGGCCCCTAAAAGGAGCCCGAAAACTACCATCTGCGACTCGCCGGCCAGGAAAAACACCATGTAAACTGAACCTGCCAGCACGGCAAGAACAGAAGGTAGAATAGAAGTTCGTTTCTTCAAGGTTTCAGACATGTAATTAAACTCTTTCCGTTTCTTTTTCGCCCAGAAGACCGGTAGGTTTGATAGCGATCAGAATAATAACCACACCAAAGGCAAAGACATCCTTGTATGCGCTGGCAAAAGGCAGCGCTGCAGCACCAATGGTCTGAAGCAGAGCGAAAAGAAAGCCTCCTACAATAGCACCATAAATATTTCCAAAACCGCCAACCGCAGCCGCGCTGAAACCGATGGCTCCCAGGAGCAATCCCATATTGAAGCTTAGTTCATTGTAATACAGGCCATAGATAACACCGGCAAAAGCAGCCAGGCCTGATCCGATGGCAAAGGTGACATACACCACCATATTAAAGTTGATCCCCATTATTCGAGCCGTTTCTTCGTCCTGGGACACGGCGCGAATGGCCATCCCCAACTTGGTGCGCTTGATAATTATTTGTACCAGCATGATCATCAAGATACCGGTGATAAGCATGGCAACATTATCAAAACGCAAGGTAAAATTACCCCAGGAATGGCTCCAATCGGGCAGAAGCGCGGGGAAATGTTTGGGATTAGCGCCATCGGGATAGAACAGGCGAATAGACTCTCTGAGTACGGTCCCCAACATCAGGGTGATCAACAGGGTATTGAGAGGCGGCGCCCCTTTCAGGGGGATTATCAACACCTTGGCAATGACTGCGCCTAAAAAACCAATAGCTGCCATAGCAACCAGGGCCACCACCACCAGCATGAAAGAGGGTGAGGTCAGACCTATCAGATTCAAGCCTAAATAGACGGAGAATGACGTGAAAACACCCCAGGTAAGCATATCACCATGGGAGAACTTGATGACGTCAAGCACACCGAAAAACAGGGTAAAACCAACAGCCACCAAAGCATATATTAATCCCAGCATAAGTCCGTTTACGGTATGCTGGGCTATCAGTCCAATGTCCATCAGGGTTTTTCCATGTGTCAGTCAGGAGTTTGTTAAACGAGTAGTCGAGTAGAAAAAAAGGCTGGAAAGCGGAGCGACTGAGATGGCCGCCCCGCTTTTTAAGTTAGCGTCTTTTCAGCTTGCGTTTGCCGGATGCGTATTCGGAATCCTTCCACGGCACCCATTTTCCGTCCTGAACCACATATTTGGTAATGGCCGGAGAAGTGTTCTGACCATGTTCATCAAAGGTCACGGAACCCACAATAGCTTCGTATCCTTTAATGTTTTCCATCCTCTTCACCACTGCCTTTCGGCTGGGACCCACCTCTTCAATAACATCCAGAATCAGGGTCATGGCTGCAAAGGCAAATGGGCCGAATGCATCCGGTGCTTCCTTATATCCCACCTTGTTGTATTCTTCCAGAAACCACACACCTCCTGGGAGGTTTTCTACTGGCTCACCTTCCCTGAACGCTATGGTCCCTTCAGAAAGCCCACCCGATCCGGAGATAAAGGCGTCGGAAATAATGCCTGAGCAACTTTGAAACTGCGAGGTAAGGCCCAGTTTTTCCATTTGCAGTCGGATCCGCACTCCCAATGGAGTCAGGCCACCAAACCAGATAACATCGGGATTAAGCTTTTTGGCCTGGGTAAGTTCAGCTGTAAAGTCTTGTTGATCGGATGTAACACCGAAACTTCCAAGGATTTTTCCGCCGTTCTGGGTAAGATATTTGGAAAAGTATTCGTTCATACCCTTGCCGTAGTCCGTGGTGTCGTACAGATTGACCCAAGTTTTGTATCCCAGACCCGTGATGAATTTCGCAGCGACTTCATTTTGATTGATCATCGTACCATTGATACGGTGAATCTCTTTGTAATCATTTCCGTAGGTAATGCCAGGATGGACTGCTCCCCAAACCACAATGGGCAGACCGAATTTGTGATAGACATCCACGGAGGCCAGTGCCACCACAGAGCAGTAATGGGCCGCAGCAGCAATGATTTTTTTGTTTGCGGCCGCTTTGGTGGCCACCTGTACACCTGAATTAGGTTTACACTCATCGTCAAGGACCACCAGTTCATAATGGTATTTGGCTTTGGGATCCGCATTCCTCAGCTGGACAGCCAAATCAGCGGAGTTTCTTCCTCCAACACCGATAGCGGAAACGCCCCCGGTAAGGGGTCCGATAAAAGCCACCTCTACCGTATCTTTTGCCATGGACGGTCCTGCCGCAACAATAAAAAGCAATCCCAGAGCAATACTCATACCCCTTTTCAGACTCATACCGATTTCCTCCCTTTGTTTGATGGTCTCTCTATTTCCTTACGAAACGGCTATTTTCCAAATTCGCCTAAGGGAAACCGAATCCACCTTTCAGCTATTTAGAAAAAATTAATCGTTCAGATCTACCGATTAATCCATTTTATGTCAAGAAAAACCTCGAATTATCAGCAATTCTCATTATGAACTCGGGCTTATCCCAAAAGACTGTGTGAGTGGCATTTTGCCACGACTTTTCGCGGCTGGAACCCACCCAACCGACTTTGGACAAGAGCCCTCCCACAGAGAGGTTTTTTCAAAATTAGAATTGCTGTCGAATTATTGAGATTCTATAAGGCCTCTTCCTAAAAAACACCTTCTTCTTTGTAGCGTTTTGTTATCGCCTCATAATCGTTGAATCCTTTCTTGACCCACCACAACTGTTTTTCGGTGGGACGGCCCACAATGCGACCGGGAACACCGACTACAAGGGAGTAGTCCGGATTTTTTTTTGAATCCCCCACCAGCGTGGCTGCACCAATAATACAGTAATCACCAATTTCTGCGTTGTGGAGTACGGTCCCATTCATTCCGATCAAGACAAAATTTCCAACGGAACGGCAGTTAAGGACAGCCCCATGACCAATAATCACCCGGCTCCCGATGCTGACATCGCAAAAGTCAACCCCGGGCGCCCCTGAATGAATGACGCAATTGTCTTCAATGATGGTTTGGGCCCCGATGGTGATCCGGCCCATATCACCTCGAATGACCGCACCCGGCCAGATGCTGCATTCTTCTCCGACAACCACGTCGCCAATAATACAAGCGGATTTACTCACAAACGCAGAGTCCGCAACAAGGGGTATTTTGCCTGCAAAGGACTTGATCACAATATTTCTTCCTTTCATTCAAAAATTGCTGAAAATAGCATGAGAGCAGATCCTCCACAATGTATTTTCTACCGGAATGGTAATTCGTTGACTACTCTTGACACAAGGCAGGAAAGTCCCCATACTACAGTATAATATTTTCGGATAGAAACAGGCTATCGGATCTACCGCTTTGCACCTTTGAGGAAAAGATATGGGAACTGAAATTTTCTTAATTGCCGTCGTCATTCTGCTTCTCTTTGCTGTTTTCGATCTGGTCGTGGGGGTTACCAACGATGCCGTCAATTTCCTGAATTCTTCCATCGGATCCAGGGTAGCGCCTTTTTTTGTGATCATGATCATAGCAAGCCTTGGCATTCTGGCAGGGGTAACCTTTTCAAGCGGTATGATGGAGGTAGCACGAAAAGGAATATTTCACCCCCAGTTTTTCACCATGCCCGAACTTATCACTATCTTCCTGGCCGTCATGCTTACGGATATTCTCCTCCTGGACCTCTTTAACACCTACGGCCTTCCCACCTCTACCACAGTATCTATTGTGTTTGAACTTCTCGGCGCTGCAGTGGCCGCCTCGGCCATTAAAATCATGCAAACCGACGGCGGCGCCATGGCCTTAGGGGAATACATCAATACGGGAAAGGCCATGATGATCGTTTTTGGCATCCTCCTTTCCATTATCGTGGCTTTTTGTTGCGGCGCCGTGGTTCAGTTCCTCACCAGACTGATCTTCACTTTTGACTATCAGAAAAGGATCAAGCGGTATGGATCCCTTTGGGGCGGGGTTGCCATGGCAACCATTACCTTCTTCATTCTGATAAAGGGCGCCAAGGGCGCTTCCTTCATGACTCCCGAGGCAGTCGAATGGGTCAAATCCAATTCTCTGCTTATTTTGGGGGCTATTTTCATTATTTCAGCAGGTTTACTGCAAATCGCCATTTCCTTTTTCAAGGTCAATATTTTCAAACCGATCGTGCTGGTAGGCACCTTCGCTTTGGCCATGGCCTTTGCCGCCAATGACCTGGTAAATTTCATAGGCGTTCCTTTGGCGGGATTGAGCGCCTATAAGACAGCCATGGCTGCGGGCGACCCACTGACCGTTACCATGAGCGCCCTGAGCCAGAAAGTGCAGTCCCAGACCGGCCTCTTGCTCCTTGCAGGCATTATTATGGTGGTAACCCTGTGGTTGTCCAAAAAAGCCCGCACGGTGACCGAGACCGAAATCAGCCTGGGCCATCAAGAAGAAACCACAGAACGTTTCGAGTCAATCTGGCTTTCCCGGACTATTGTGAGAATGACAGGTTCATTCTTTACCAGTTTCACAAGCATAGTTCCCCGTCATATCAGGAAAGCCATCGGCAGGAGAATAGATCCGCATAGTTTCAAAGACGTTACGATACAGGGACCTAAACCATCCTTTGACTTAGTCCGTGCATCCGTAAACCTGATGGTTGCCAGTGCCGTAGTCTCGTTTGCCACATCCATGAAGCTTCCCCTGTCAACCACTTATGTCACTTTCATGGTGGCCATGGGCGCCTCTTTTTCTGATCAGGCATGGGGCAGGGAAACGGCTGTTTATCGGGTCACCGGGGTTCTTACAGTGATAGGCGGCTGGTTTATGACGGCTTTCACCGCCTTTGTGGTCGCCTTTGTTTTCGCAGCGATTATCCATTACTTCAAGGCGCCTGGGCTTTTCATCATCCTGATTGTTGCGGGGCTGGTGATCTGGACCAACCAGAAAAAGCACAAAGGCCGTGCAAAAGAATCAGAAGAAACGAAGGTCTTTAATCTCAAAAAAATCAACGATGCTCACATGGCCATTTCCAGCACCTTTGACCATCTTGCGCATCTTCTGCAAGCCATCCGGGAATCTTTTGATCTGACTTTCGATGCACTCTTCGACCAGGACGTGGATGAACTGAAAAGACAGAGAAAAAAAGTAAAACAAATACAATTGTGGACAAACATCATCATGGCTAATATTTTCAAGGTGTTGCGCCTGCAACAGAAAGCGGATGCCAGGATCTCCTATAAATATGCACAGACCATCCGACGTCTCCAGAAGATATCCGATGGACACCGGGATATCGTCGTGCGCTCCTATAAACATATCGGCAACAATCATAAAGGGCTTCTCGATGTTCAAATCGAGGAACTCAAGAAAATCAAGATATGTATCCTGGATATCATCCTGAAGGCGGAAACTTCTTTCAACAGGCAGGAGATTGTAGACTATCAAAACATCGTCGACCAATACCGGTACATGAGAGAACTGGCAGATCAGTTCAACCAAAATCAAATTGAAAGGATAAGAACCGATACCTCTAAGACACGCCTCAGTATTCTCTACTATGCCATTATTGGGAACTGCATTATGATGTCCAAACAGAACATCAAGCTATTGGAGATTTTTAATGAATCCTTCAAATTCGACAAACAGCTGTCAAATTCATACTATAAAATAGATAGCCGATAAGGCATCTCGAAAGAATATTTAAGAGGCGCAATAGCTCATCACGGATTAACATGAACAATCATTTTTTCTGGAACGGAGGTGTCAGGTTTCGGGTGTCAGGTTTCAGTACCTACTACTGATCCTATTCATCCGCGATGACCCCCTCCTTTTAACCTGGCAGCCCTCCCTTTGACGGGACGGGACCTTTTGCCCCTGAAAACTATCAGGACCCATTCCCTACCACTCCTGATGCATGCCGCCCTGAGTGTCTTTCTTTTCCGAACGCCAAGACAAAACAACACGTTGAAATTTTAGTTCTTAACAATTTCAACGTGTTGTTTTCTTATGCTTAAGCAAAAAGATACGGCATGATTTGCCATACCCATCTATCTAGTGCCTTGACAGGCTGATGGAGGAGTGCGCTTAGGGCTCTTTCTTCACATGCACATCTAACTGTGGGAATGCAATATCAATGTCGGCGGCCCTCAGGGTGTCATTGAGGCTGTAGTTTGCCTGGCTCTCAAATACCCACCGCTCCATTTTGTTCATGACATTGACCGCAAAATAAACGTCGAAGTTGAGCGTGCTGTCGCCATGTTCCTTAAACAGCACGAAAGGCGCGGGTTCCTTTAAAACGCCATTGACGCTTGTGACGGCTTGAATCATCAGCTGCGTCGATTTATGAATGTCAGATTCGTAGGCAATGCCGATGGAAACCTTGGTCAGGACCATGTGATCATTCTTCGTCCAGTTCACCAGTTTTTCATTCAACACCACACTATTGGGCAACATGATATCGATATTGTTCTCGGTGTGGATCTGAAAACTTCGAAGACCGATATTGAAGACCCTGCCGATCTCGTTTTCCACCTCTACCACGTCATCAATTTTGACGGGGCGTTCCACCATGAGAATGATGCCGCTGATCAGGTTGCTGAAAAGTTCCCTCGCCCCAAAACCGACACCGATCATCAGGCCCCCAACCGCAAAGTGAAAGACCGTCAGCGGGATTCTCAGTATGGCCAGGGTTGTGTAAAGGATCACCGTGATCATGATGGCAAAGCTGATCCTCTCAAGGGCCAGTTTTCCACTTGAGTCCAGATTACGCTTTTTCTCGAGTCGCTTGCGAAGACGCCCCTGGATGTGCCGTGCAATGTGGAAACCCACTATCATAACGATGATCGCCATGATGCAATGGCCCACGGTTACCCCCTCATGGCCGACTTTCCAGAGGATATGATCCCAGACAGTGACAAATGTGTTCCATATTTCATGATCGCCCATGGTGTACCCCTTTCCTTTTGAACTTTCTTTTATCGGTTCTCCGTCTAAGGGCGAAGTTGGGCCAAGCCCCTATACTTATCCGCAAGAACACCATAGACGCTTTCAGATGGCAGGATCCCCCTTTTTTCCAGGGACACGATCACTTCGCCGTAGTGGGTCTTTTTTCTACGACTGTGTGCCACCAATAACCAGCATGACTGGTGGAACATCATACCCGGCCGGTAAGATTCAGGTCAATTCATTTAAGGAGAAAGTTTCAATTTCCAGTCTCCCTCTATTTTCACTGGATTTTTGGTCACTTTTTTGAGTATACTTTTTTACAATTTTGGACAGACTAACGAAACTTCACGATGGATCTGGAATAGGGGGAAGTATTTCATGGCACAGCGTGGCAAAAGGGTGACGGTCAATGAAGTTGTTTCAGATTTATTCAACATGGCTGCAAGGACTGAACAGGCTTCCGCTGGATTTTATCTCCAGGCTTCAAAACATATCGCCGACAACGAGGCGCGCCTGCAGCTTCAGAAACTCGCATCCACAGAGCTTGAGCATAAGGTTTTCTTTTCAAATTTGAAATTAGAATACCAAAACCAGATCGAAGTTCCGGTCGAAGAAAGCACGTGGCGTTCCCTTTCCAATTATGCAAAAGCCTTTCAGGATTCTCGGGTTTTCGATTTTGACTTCATCCTCAATCACTCCTTCACAGGACAGGAAAAAGCAGCGGAGGTTATTCAACTTGCCATAACATTTGAAAAGGACAGCATCGTGTTTTACACTGGACTGGCAAATATCTTTGAAAACAAGGAGGTAAATCAATTATTAAGAGAAATTATACGGGAGGAATTCGATCATCTTTCTTCGCTGACCAACCTAGATTTTTTCTAATTGCGTTGCAACAAACCGCCAGCCCTGCCGGTGTCGATTCTTTTTCATCCGGCATACGAGAAGTCCCTGGTTCACTCCTACAGTTTCAGATCCGGATAAAGCTTCTTTGCGCAATCGGGACAGATACCATGGCTGAATTGTGCCTCCGAGTGTTCACTGATATATTGTTCTATCCTTTGCCAGCTGTCGTTGTCATCCCTTATTTTCTTGCAGTTGGCACAAATGGGAATGATGCCCCTCAAGGTCTTGATTTCATCCAGGGCGGTCTGAAGCTTTTCATTCAATTCCTGGAGATGGACATTCCTGGATTCAAGATCTCTTTGAAGTTTTCGGAGAGTGAGGTGGGTGTTGACCCTGGCCAGCAATTCCTCGGTTTGAAACGGCTTGCTGATATAATCGACCCCTCCGGCTGAAAAGCCCTTGACCTTATCGGTTACTTCACCCAACGCGCTGATGAAAATCACCGGCACGGCCTCAAGTCTTCTATCCCCTTTCAATGCCTTACAGACCTGATAGCCGTCCATGTCGGGCATAAGGATATCCAGCAGTATGAGATCCGGCGGCTCCGTCCGTGCCGCATCGATGGCCAGCTGCCCGCTTAGCGCCGGACGAACCCTGTATCCTTCACCACCGAGGGCCTCCACCAGGATCCTGAGGTTCTCTTTGGTGTCGTCCACCACCAGAATATTTTCGCTCCGATTCCCCATATACTTTTCAGTCCTTTCCCGCCTCTTTCATCAAGGCCAGGATTGCCTCATATTCGAAATCATGCGCCCATTCCCCCAGCTTCATGGCAAGACGGGGATCGTGCTCACCCATTTCCCCGATCGACCGTTCGATGGCCGCCATATCCGCACGTGACACCGCATCTTTCATCTCATCCCGTAAGGCGGCTGGAAGAGAAAAAAACAGTCCCTGCCAGTCGCCCGGATCATCGTCTGATTTGCGTTCTTCAGGGCTGCGAAATTCTTCATAGACCCAGCGGACCCCTAACTGTCTTTCCATGGCTCCAAAAATATCCGCCTCCCTGAATGGTTTGGCGATATATTCGTCGCACCCGGCTGCCAGGATAGCATCCAGTTCACTTTGCAGACTGCTGGCGCTGACGGCAATGACCTTTGTCGAGCTAACCGTGTCTTTTGACTTGATCACCCGGGTCGCCTCATAGCCATCCATCACTGGCATACGCATGTCCATGAAGATAAGATGAGGACGCCATTTTTTCCACAGGAAAACAGCTTCCTCCCCGTTTTCCGCGCTCTTGAGCTCGAACCCGAAGATCTCGAGGAGCCGCATGAGGAGAAGTCGGTTCACGGGGTTGTCATCCGCCACCAGAATGCGATATGTCGGCTGCCCCGGCTCCAGGGCAACGATTCTTTCAGGGGGCGTGGCCAGGGCGGCTTGCAATGGCTGAGAGGATTCCACCCTCACATCAAACCGGAACAGGGTCCCCCTATCCGCCTCGCTCTCCACGGTCATGCGGCCACCCATAAGCTCAATAAAACTTCGGCTGATGGTCAATCCCAATCCGGTCCCTTCTTGAGACTTACGACCGGTCTCGGTCTGCTCAAAGGCTTCAAAAATTTTCGTCAGATCTTCGGGATTGATCCCGGCGCCGGTATCTTCCACCTCAAAAAGAAGTCCCGGAGCAACGCCTTTTCCTTCATCGGAAGCGGCCTTCCCTTCCCGAAAAGCCACACGCACGATAATCACTCCTTTTTCCGTGAATTTAAAGGCGTTGTTCAGCAGGTTGATAAGTACCTGCCGGAGTCTGACCGGATCGGCTCGAATATACCGCGGGACATTGTCTGCCAGTTCAAATAGGAGGTCAAGTTGTTTATTCACGGCCCGGATCCGGAACATGTCTTCAAGCTCGTTCAGCAACTCGTACAGATCAAAATCGGACGCGTTCAAAACCACCCGTCCGGCCTCGATAGTGGAAAGATCAAGGACCTGGTTGATTAGGGTGAGAAGGTGTTCGCCACTTCGGCGAATGATTTCCAGATACTCGATGTCATGGGAGGAAATAGTTTTGCTTCGGTTCAAGAGTTGAGAAAATCCCAGGATGGCGTTGAGCGGAGTGCGCAGTTCGTGGCTCATATTGGCCAGGAAAACGCTTTTGGCCTGGTTAGCCTGCTCCGCAACCCGTCTGGCATCCTGCAGCGTGGTTTCATATTCATTACGCTTTTCTGCAAAATAGGCAACGGATCGGGCCATGCTTGCGATTTCGTCTTTTCCTTCAATGGGAATGGGAATGGGATTTCCTTGCACATGGGCCTTCATGCTCTGTTCAAGGGCAAGGATGCGGCCAATGACCGAACGGCGGATAAAAAGGAAAATAAGAATGGCACTAACGACAATGACTACCGGAATCAGCAGAAAGAGTCTTCCTATCCATTCCATTTCTTCCGTGACTTGTTGACTTTGCCTTTGGATTTCAGCGGAAATCTTTGAAAACACCTGTTCGGTCTGTTTGACCAGTTCATCGGACATAAACGTATTTTGGATGAGCCTGTCCTGGATCAGATTTTTCTGCTTCAGACGTCGTTCAGAGAGGGGCAGCAGCCCCTTATCGCCTGCGCCATAACGATTCAAGGTGTGGGCATAACTCATAAATGGCGAGGTTTTGAAATACTCGTCTTCCAACGCGTGATCAATCCGATTCTTCAGTTCAAGGATCTGGCCTTGATATTCTTCAAGGCGCTGGCTGTCCGAAATGTTCGGCACATCCCGCAACAGGCTGAATATTTGAACGAATAATTCACGAATGCGAAGGCTCGATGCCGTCTGATCCGGTTTTCTTCCAAGAATCAGGGATTCCGATACGTGTCTCATAAGGATCGAAATCTGAAGGATGCGCAGGTCCGCTTCAATTCCCTCTTCTACCAGGTTAACAAGGGCCTGGAGGTTATCAAAAATCTGTTGAGATCGCCTTGACAAGTCCAGCGCCTCTGTCACACCCGCGGCTTTTAGCTCGGAGAGGAAGCCCTGGATTTTTTTCAGGTCTACCGTTATGCGGCGTGAAGCGGTTTCAAGAACAAGAGGGTTTTCACTAAGAACAAGCTCGGATCCATCCGAGATCAGGCCTTCCACTTCCTTTGCCAGTTCGGACGTGGCAATTAACACGGGGAGGTCTTCCTCTGAAATTGTATGGAACAGAATGGCGGACTTGTCAAAATAGCGTTTGGCAACTCCGCTGGAGACAAACGCCACCACGACAATCAACGCCAACCCCAGAGAGACCTTGAGCGAGATACCCGGGACAATATCCTTTTTGAACCATTTCATTTCTTTTCCCGTTTCCAAAAAACCGTATCGAGAGGCGACATGAGCCCCCAGATGCTTTGATTCATCCCGCCAAGGTTCTTGTCATAGGCGATGGCGAAAAACGGCTGGAAGAGGGGGTACAATGGGAGTTCATCCACAATGATCTGCTGAAATTTCTTGTACAGGGAAACCCGTTTCTCAAAATCCATCTCCGAACCGGCCTGCTCCATGAGCGCATCAACCGCAGAGTTGCTGTACCCTTGCGTATTGGACCAGATAACGCCCTTGCGGATATTGGAAGTCGCATAGGTGCGGTGAACCCCGATCACCGGGTCCCCCCAGTTGAATACATCATCCATGGTCGCATCGAAATCCCAGTTGGCCACCTTCTGAATCCAGTCATTAAGATCTCCAGGGTGTTCGATGATGACTTCCACACCCAGTTTTTTCAGGAAGAGCTCTCCCAGGTATTCCGTAATTCTCCGGTTGTTTCCCGCCTTTTCCGGGATGTATGTCATGCGGAAGGAAAATCTTTTTCCGGTTTCCTCCCGGGGATATCCGGCCTCATCCAGTAAACGGTTCGCTTTTTCAAAATCCTGTTCATAAAGAGTCACATCGGAGGAATAGAAAGGACTGTTCGATGAGATCGGCCCGGTCTCCATATTCGTTTCCCCTTTAAACATCGTGTCGATAATAAATTTTCGATCGATGGCGTAGGCCATGGCCTTCCGTACGCGCACGTCATCGAACGGCTTTTTCCGCAGGTTAAACGCCAGCCAGTACATGGGACCGATACCTTTAAAACCTTTTTTGATGACCACCACATGATCCATGCTTCGCAGCTGATTCAGTTCATTCAGGTCCTGAAAACTCACCATCATTTGAAGATCGCCGGTTTCCATCCCAAGGCTTTCTTCCAGGGTATTACGTGTAATTTTGATGGTCAGGCGATCCAGATAGGGGCGCCCTTTGATAAAGAATTCACTGTTCTTGATAAGCCGAATCTCTTTTCCGGGAACAAAACTTTCCAGTTTGAACGGACCGGAACCGATTGGGCGCATATTGGCCGGGTGGCCTTTCACTTTTTCCACAATTCCATAAACATGCTTCGGAAGGATGGGAAGGAGGGCCGGCGACATGGCAAGCAGGAGGGCCGGATGGGGCTTTTTTAGATGAATGACGACCGTGTGGGGATCGGGGGTATCCACCCGCGTAACCGGCGCCAGCATGGATTGAAACGGATGCAGGGCCTTGACGGTCATGATGGAAAAGGCCACGTCCTCGGACGTAATCGGTTTGCCGTCGTGAAAAACCGCGTTTTTCACCAGGTCGAGTTGAATAGATAGACCGTCTTTGGAGATCTCCCATTTTTCAGCGAGATAGGGGTGGGGATTCCATTCATTGTCAAACCGAAACAAGCCGGCAAAAATCTGCGTCCCTGGAATTGCGGTAGCCAGACCGGACTGGATGGCCGGATTCAAATGGGCCGGCGAGGCATAGAGGCTGACCACCAGTTCTCCACCGGGTGAAGGCGCGGTAGTTTCCGGTTCAATGGCGAGTGCGGTAAAGGGCATCCATACAGTCCATACGGCGATTACCGTGTATACATTGGCCTGGAAAACTCTTTTCAGAAAACAAAACATAATGCCCTCCTTTCTTCAGTGACACGGCAGTCGAGTGAAGGGTTTTGAGATTCGGATAGAGGATTCTATCGATTATTTTTCATCTAAAACCTCTCGAACCGACCTCGCCAGGTTTGCCATTTCAATGGGTTTCTCAATATATTTCCGAATGCCGATTTTTTGTGCGCTGTCCAGTGAAATTTTCTTGCTGTACCCGGTGCAGAGAATGATGGGCGTGTCGGGCCGGATTTCAAGTATCGCACGTGCGAGTTTGTCCCCCGTCATTTTGGGCATGGTCATATCGGTGATGACGAGGTCAATTCGGTCGGGGCCGGCACGGAAAAATTCCAGGGCTTCGGAAGGATCGGTTTTGGGGATAACCCTGTATCCGAGCTTCTCCAATCGCTGCTGATTCAGTTTCACCATGGACCCTTCATCGTCAACAAACAGAATCCTTTCTTTGCCCCCGGGAGTTTTTTCAGCCCTTTCAGGTTTTTCGACATTTTCCATTTCAACCATTGGAAACAGCAGCGTGAAAGTTGTGCCTTCCCCGCGCTCGCTTTTCACCCATATAGAACCCTTGTGACCCCGTACAATGCCGTGTACCACAGCCAGACCCATGCCGGTACCTTTACCCACGTCCTTGGTCGTGAAATAAGGCTCAAAAACCCGCTCTGCCACATCCTTTTCCATCCCTTGTCCCGTATCCTTTACGGTGATCCGTACATGGGGCCCGGGCTTCAGTTCCCGGCCGATGAGGATGTCCTTTTCCGCCAACACGATTTGATCCAGGCTGATTTCCAGGATGCCCCCGTTTTCTTCCATAGCGTGGGCCGCGTTCGTACACAGATTGATCAGAATCTGATGGATTTGAGTTGGATCGGCCTTAATAGCGCCTATATCCCTTGGAATATTTACGCGTATTTCAATGGTCGTGGGAATCGATGCGCGCAGGAGTTTAACGGATTCCTCGATAATCCGGCCGACCCTTATGGGCTTTCGATATAGCTCCGTTTTGCGGCTGAAACTGAGAAGCTGTCTCACCACGTCTTTTGCTCTCAAACTGGCTGTTTTTATTTCTTCCAGACTGGCACGGGCAGGATTCCAATCCGGCACATCATCCATGGCCAATTCAGCATTGCCTAAGATAATTCCCAGGATATTGTTGAAATCGTGGGCAATGCCGCCTGCCAGGGTCCCCACGGCTTCCATTTTATGTGATTGCCTCAGTTGGCGTTCCAAATCGACCATGGCCTTTTGAGCCTTTTTTTGCGTTGTGATGTCTTGTACTACCCCTACAATTTTTATGGGCGCTCCGGAAGCATCTCTTATAACCTCAGCAATCGATTTGATGATTTTTCTATCCGGTCCGGAAATGGGGTGAATTTCAAACTCAAGATTGTATGGCATGTCCTTTTCAATCAAATCCACGAGCGCCTGATGAACCCTCTCCCGCTCTGGGATGCAGTTTTCAACCTCCTCTGTGGTGAAGTTTTTACTTTCCGGATCTAAACCATAGATCCGTTTGGCTTCATCAGAACCCCAGAAATTCTCCGCGGCCAATTCATATTCCCAATTCCCCACATGGCCCATGAGTTGGGCTTTTTTGTATCTTTGTTCGTTATCGCGAAGATAGTCTTCAATTTGTTTTCGGGAAGCAACCTCTGCTTTAAGCCGTTTGTTCCAAAATAAGAAAAACAGAACGAAAACCGCCGCGATGCCTGAAACACCTAAAATCCACTTTAATAGATCGGTCTTTCTAATCCCATGTTCGTATCGGATTGTAAGCCACCTGTTCCGAATGGCTGCATGTTCATCCGGTGTCATGGCGGCGAGCGTCTTATTGATAATGCCGACCAATTCCGGCCAGTCGTTGCGTATGGCCATGGCCTGGTTATGGTTATCAAATGGGGTTGGTGCGGCAACCTTTACATTTGTGTACCCCTTGGACCGTATCGTATATGTGGTGCTCAACAGGTTGCCGATATAGGCATCGACCAAACCTGTTGACAGATCTCTGAGGGGTATCTGAGCATAATCTTTCAATTTGGCGGATACCACTTTGAGCTTGATTTTCGGGTAATCTCGTTTCAGCTTTTCATGAATGACATAGCCTTCTTCCACGGACACGGTTTTTCCCTTCAAATCTTCCATGGAACTTACAAAATCTGCGTGAGACCTGGTAAATATAACCCATGGCGCGATGATATACTCATCTGTAAAGATCATGTGCTTCTTACGTTCATCAGTTATTTTTGCGGTTGGGACCATGTCCACAACCTTATGCTCTTCTATATATTTCAGGGCTTGTGGCCAAGTCACTTCAGATTCAGCAATATACTGAAATTTAATACCATTACGATTGAATATGTGTGCCAAATAGTCTATGGCGATCCCTTGGATTTTTCCGTCCGTTAACATAAATGGTGGCGCATTGCCGATGCGAACCCTGACGGTATGATTTTCGTTTATCCAGGATTTTTCTTCAGGGCTCAACCGTAATTTTGAATCATCTCCAAAACAAGGCGTCGCCATAATGATAAATGTGATCCAAACGAGATGAATTATGGTTTTGCTTATCATTTTGAAGTCTCCAACCTAAAAGCTGCAATTAGCTGTTAGCTATCAGCCGTTAGCTTAAAGGTCTCAATTATTTGCATTGCCTCTGTCTATATTCGAGGCATCATTTTTTGATGCTGACCTATTTCACAGTAACTAGTTGAAATTGTATTCTTAATAGCTAACGGCTAAGTGCTAATTGCAGCTTTTGAGTCCAATCTTTTTCAGCGATGTTTTGAATCATCAACTTTCGGTCACTATCACCGCTATATTGGCCGCTTTCCGGATCTGACCAAGGATTTCCCGGACTTTCGTCGTCGCCTGGCGAGACTGTTCCGCCAATTTGCGGACTTCGCCGGCAACTACCGCAAAGCTCTTGCCGGACTCTCCGGCCCGGGCCGCTTCCATGGCCGCATTAAGCGACAGAATAGAGGATGCCCGCATCATTTCCGCTACTTTTTCCGCCCGTTCGCTCGATTGCAGGGCGGTTTGCCGCACCTGATCCACCGTAGAGGAGGTCTGTTTCACCGCCGAGGCCTGCTCGCTTATTGATGCGGCCTGCTCACTGGTTGCCGCAAGAATTTCCGCCGAGGCCGCCGTAAGTTGACCCGTTGCTTCCAGAATCTGTCCCTGGAGAAAACCGTTGGTTTTTTGAATCGAAAGTTCGGTTTTTTTGAGTTCACTGATATCGGTCATGTACTCCAGCCCTCCGACGATACGCCCCGATTCATCCTTCAGTGGCGCCCCGGTGTAATGTTCACCATGACTGCCGGAAGAAGAACAACCCCCAAAGCCTGCCGGCAGTTTTCCTGAGATAGCGAGTCTCATTCTATTTTGCATGGCTTATCCTTTGTAATGATGTTCGAATCCAAAACCTCCCTGACGGACCTCGCCAGATTTACCATTTCAATGGGTTTTTCAATGTATTTCCGGATACCGAGTTTTTGGGCGCTCTCCTTTGATATTTTCTCGCTGTAGCCGGTGCATAGTATGATCGGCATATCGGATCTGATTTCAAGTATCGCTTGTACGAGTTTATCCCCCGTCATTTTGGGCATGGTCATGTCGGTGATGACGAGGTCAATTCGGTCGGGGCCGGCACGGAAAAATCCCAGGGCTTCGGAAGGATCAGTCTTCCCCGTGACCCTATATCCGAGTTTTTCCAATCGTTGCTGATTCAGCTTTACCATGGGTTCTTCATCATCCACAAACAGGATTGATTCTTTTCCCGCAGGGAGTTCTTGAAGCTCTTTCGGCTCCTCCCTGGTCTTCCCTTCAACCGCCGGGAACAATATACGGAATGTCGATCCCTTTTCCGGTTCGCTCTCCACCCAAATTCTTCCATTGTGGCCATTTACGATACCGTGTACAACCGAAAGCCCAAGTCCTGTGCCTTTCCCCACATCCTTTGTGGTAAAATAGGGATCAAAGACTCGGTCTATTATTTCAGGGCCAATGCCATCTCCTGTATCACTTACACGTAAATGCACATGGGGACCGGGATTTAATTCAGGATATAGCGACACCCTGTCTTCATCAATCTCTTTATTTTCTACCGCTACTTCAAGCGTTCCCCCATAATTTTCCATGGCATGAGCCGCATTGGTGCAAAGGTTAATCATGATCTGATGAATCTGAGTGGGGTCCCCCAGGATGTCAGCCAAATCGTTTGAGATATGTTGGCGTATATCAATGCTGGTAGGAATGGATGCTCGCAAGAGTTTCAAGGATTCAGTAACTACGTTCGCAATGTCGACCGGTTTTTGCTCCGCTTCAGATTTGCGGCTGAAGCTCAAAATCTGCCTGACCACGTCCTTTGCTCTGAGGCAGGCTTTTCTTGCCTCATCCAGGTTTTGCCTGGCAGGATTCCATTCGGGTACATCGTCCATGGCCAGCTCCGTATTGCCCAGGATGATACCCAAAATATTGTTGAAATCATGAGCAATACCTCCCGCTAACGTGCCGATGGATTCTAATTTCTGGTATTGTCGAAGATGTTCTGCCATACGTTTTAGTTCGGTGATATCACGCCGTACCGCCAGAGATAAGGTCCCATTTCGGTCGCGCATGGACGAAGATTGAGCATCTATGTCTCTCAAAACACCGTCTTTTCTGACAATTCTATATTCAGATCGGGGCAGTTTTTCGGATTTTGCGTATAATCGATCAAGTCTGTCTTGCGCCAATTCGCGAAACTTTGGATCAACCCATTTGATTGGATCAGTTCCGATAATCTCCGATGCATCCTTTAAACCGAATAAATTGAGTGCGGCATCGTTTACATGTATAATCAGGCCATCTCTTGTAACAACCAAAGCATCGGGAGAGACATGGAAAAAGAGCCTGTATTTTTCTTCGCTTACCTGTAGCGCCTCCTCCGCCGTTTTTCGCCGTGTGATGTCGGAGAAAAAATTGACCGTAGCGGGCTTACCTTTCCAATTAATTTGGGAAGATCTAACCTCCATCCAACCTTCCGACCTATCGTATCGGACAAACCTTGCCTCACTAAATGCAGGGACATCCTCGCCCGCGAGGCGGCGTTTGTACCGGTCAACCATTTTAGCAACGTCATCGGGATGCAAGATCTTGCTGATATGCGTTTTAACATAGATTTCCGGTGGGTAGCCGGAGATGTTAAGGGCGGCTTGATTAAAATAACGTATTAAATCGTCCTGAATAATGACCACTCCTTCCGCAGCATTATCAACCACCGCCTTAAATTCATCTGAAAAGGAATTGTTTTCGTCATTGCCATGTGATTCTTGATTCTGCTTATCGGGAGAAATGGTTGAAGCAGATGGGTGTCTTTTCTCATTTTCATCAAACATCGTCACACCTCATGTGTAACTTTCAGCACTTCATGCAACACCCTGCTCAACGATCCGAATTCAAACGGTTTCGGCATGACGCCCTTAAAACCATAATCCTTAAAATTCGACAAAACAGGGTCATCGGAATATCCGCTGGAGACGATGGCTGTCACTTCAGGGTCCAATTCCAGCAATTTCCCCATAGCCTCTTTACCGCCCATACCGCCGGGAACGGTCAGGTCCAGAATTACGGCATCATAGGGTTTCCCGGCGTCTTTGGCTTCCTTATAGATCCGAATGGCTTCAGTGCCGTCTTCCGAGCATTCTGATTCATAACCCAGTTTTTCGAGCATACTTCCGACCATTTTGCCTAACGACGGATCGTCATCCATTACCAGGATCCTCCCGTGGCCGGTCATCAATCGGACTTCTTCTTTCGAAGGGATACTTTTGTCGGAGGCCGGCAGGTAGATGTGGAATGTTGTGCCGACCCCCAACCGGGATTTCACCGTGATGAAACCCTCATGTTTTTTGATAATGGAATAAGTTGTAGCAAGTCCAAGACCGCTTCCGGCCTGTTTTGTGGTGAAATAGGGGTCGAAGATATTCGAGAGATGGTTTTCGGCGATGCCGATCCCCTGATCCGTGATGGATATCCGGATGAATTTTCCCGGCTTAATGGGTAACCCGTTCGTTTCTTCCATCACCAGGTTCTCTGCCCTAACGTCGATAATCCCCCCCTCCGGCATGGCCTGGTTCGCATTGATGATGATATTGTGGATGACCTGGCTCATCTGCCCGGTGTCAGCCTCAACCGGCCACAGGTCCTTCACCATGGAGAACACACATTTTGATTTTGAGCCCCGCAGCACAAAGAGGGACGATTCCATGACGATATTTCCCATGGAAGCGGTCTCCTTTACCGGTGTTCCCCCTTTGGCAAAGGTCAATAACTCCCGGGTCAGCGTCTGCGCTTTCGCTGAAGCTGTTTCTACCTCGCTTAACAGGTCAAAGATCTCATCCCCGGGGGGTACTCCCGCTTTGGCCATGGAAATATTGCCGATGATCGTTGTGAGAATATTATTAAAATCATGGGCGATTCCGCCCGCCAGCACGCCCACCGATTCAAGTTTCTGGGTCCTTAGCAGATGTTCTTCCATCCGCTTGCTGTCGGTAATGTCGCGGACTACGGATACCGAGCCGATGACATGGCCGTCCACATCCCTGACCGGTGATGCGCTCACCTGCCGATACCGCAATTCCCCCGTTGCGGGAGTCCTGACCAACTCCTCCTGGTTGACGATCACTTCCCCTTTGAGAGCCCTTAACGGCGGTGCTTCTTCGGTAGGGCGGGGGCTCCCATCCGGACGGAGCACTTCCAGGCCCCTGGCCAGGGTCGTAACATCTATCCCGTCACCCAGGCCAAGCTGAAATTCCCCAAGAGCGGACGGATTGGCCAGGGTAAATTGTCCATTCGTGTCGGCAAACCAGACTTCGTCGGTCATACTGTTGAACAGGGCGGACAATGTTTCTCTCTCATGGTGAACCGCCATCAGCAGGCTCTGGGTTTTCTCCTCCGCCTCTTTGCGATCGGTGATATCCTCGAAGACCGCTACAAAATAGTCTTTTTGAAGGCTATAGGCCATTACCGAGAACCACACTTTCAAGGTATCCATGTAAATCTCAAATCCGGCTGTTTCTCCGGTTGAGGCAACCTTTCCGTAAATTTCAAATAACTCCGGGGTGTCTTCTTTGACCCCCGGTATGGCTTCCGTCACCGTTTTGCCGATGACCTCTTTTGTTAATCCGGTTATGGTTTCAAAGGTTCTGTTAATATCGAGATAGATCCAATCGACGGGTTTTTTGTCCTTGTCAAACAACATCTTGCAGTAGGCAGCGCCATTGAGCATGCCCTCAAACAGAGCCCTGTACTTCTCTTCGCTGGCCCGTAGCACATCTTCGGTCTCTTTGCGAACGGTTGCATCGCGGCAGATATACAAAAGTGAGCTGGCCCTCATGGAAACGCGCTTGACATTCACCAGGAGCGTGCGCTTTCCGCCGTCTTTTCTGGTAATGGTTCTCTCAATGTTGGGAATTTCCCCCGATATTTTCAACTCCCCGGGATGGAAAATCTCTTTACCCAACAAATGCTCAATGTTGCCCATTTTCTCCACTTCAGCGTGCGCATAGCCAAACTGGGTGTGAACATTCGGGCATATATAGGTGAAGGAACCCGCATCGTCGGTGACAAAAATAGAGTCCGAGATGTTGTGGATCAGTTCTTCGTAGAAAACGGTTTTGTCGCGCCAGGTTTTTTCACCACGTTTGCTCCGGCGTAATTGCCCTTCCAACCGCTGAATTTCTTTTGCCGATTCTTCTCCAGAGGGTACATTGGCCATTTTCATTTCCTTTCTGTTTGAAGAATAGATAATCCTTACGCAAGTTTGTTATCCTCATCATAAAGATCAATATCCGGGTAAAGCTTGTTTTGCGCATTGCGCGCATGGGAGATAATTACCCATGTCATGGTAAAGAGATAGATAGCGAGGATGGTGAAAAAATCTACCACAAACCTTTTTTTCTGTCACTCTTTTTACGGTCTATCCGACCCCCCCGGAAAACCATGGTTGACTAAACACCTTTCTTTCCGTATTCCTTAGTGTTTACATGCGCTGGATTTCTCCATAAACCTACGAAGTGATGTCTTAAAACCCTAAAATGACGAAAATACTGATCGTCGAAGACGAGATAACCGTTGCCCTGGAGCTGGAGGAGCTTCTGGTTTCTAATGGGTTCCGGGTGAAAGGAATTACTGGAACCGCTCCTGAGGCCATATCCATGGTAGAGCAACTCACTCCGGACATGGTCCTGATGGATATCAAACTGAAGGGGAAAATGGATGGTATTGAGACCGCCGCCTACATACTCCAGAACTTCGGCGTGAGGTCACTTTTCCTCACCGGCCATTCCAAGGATAAACTGATTAAAAGGGCCGCGAAAGTAGAACCTCTCGGGTACATTCTCAAACCGATGAATGCGCAGCAAATTCTGGCCGCGGTCAAAATTGCCTGTCATACCATGTATCTGAAAGCCCAGATGGAAAGGCAGACTCCCGAAAAAATTCTCAAAGATAATAACAACAGCTCGCCCGCCCCTTTGTCCGAAGAAATGCGTGCACTGACAACTTCAGAACTCCGGGTGGCCGGCTTGGTCGTTCAGGGCATGCGAAATAAACAGATCGCAGCAAAACTGAATGTATCGCTTCACACCGTTGAATGGCACCGAAGACATATTCGAAAAAAACTTGGTCTTACAGATCGAAACGAAAATCTGATGTACCATCTGATGTCCTTGATGTAAACCAACTACCGAAAAAAACCCCACCCCCTCAAAAAACCATGGTTGACCTATCTATGTTCTTCGTTTAAAAGGTATGCTCATCAGATGTTCAGACTGCCCCCCCCCCAACTCAAGGAGTCCTAAAATCATATGGACAAAACCAATGCCCACGTCGCGGGAAGCGTTCAAAAAAGGCCTCCCATTTCATCAGTCCATGAACCCGCACCGAAAAAGCGTGTTCTGCTCATGGATGATGAGGAGATGTTGAGGAAGATGGGAATACTGATGCTGCAGCGGTTGGGGTACGAATCCGAGACCATAGCGAATGGAAATGAAGCTATTTTTGCCTACGAGAAAGCCATGTTATCAGACAGACCTTTTGACGGGGTGATGCTGGATCTCACCATCAAAGGGGGGATGGGCGGCAAGGAGACCATTTCAGCATTAATGAAAATGGATCAGGACGTCCGGGCCATCGTATGCAGCGGTTACTGTGTTGATCCCATACTGGAAAACTTCAGGGCCTACGGTTTCTCCGGCGCCCTTCCCAAACCCTATCAGAGAGTAGAATTGGCAAAGGTTTTGAAGGCTGTTATCGGATAACCTCATCCTTCCCTGGCAAAAATTCCCTAAAGGATCTCGCACTCGCTCCCACGCTCTGCGTGGGAGCGGTTTCCGGGATGCTCTGCGTCCTTTGTCAAAGTCGAAATAAACCCAGGGTTAAGTGGATAAAATCCATATATCAGGACGCGGAGCGTCCAACGGAGGTTCCCACGCAGGGCGTGGGAACCAGGGTAAGACTTGCCCTATCCTTCTGGCGATCAACCAACGGCCATGAGGTGGATTTCCTGTTGGGAGAAAAAACCGCTATCGAGGTCAAAGCCTCCAGAAGAATCAGCAAGAATGACTTCAAAGGATTGAAATATTTGAAAGAGGAAGGCATATTTCAACATCTTATCCTGGTCAGCCAAGACCCCATCAGCGCCCATATGGACGGTATCCTCACCCTTCCCTGGCAAAAATTCCTGAAAAATCTATGGGAGGATAAATTCCTGTGAGAGGTGTTGATACACAAATGCTCAAACGATTGGAAACACCGTGGCGGGTTCGTTAGTGCCTTAACGAAAACCTTGTTCAGGCACGATTTCGGATTGCGGATTGAATGAAACAACTTACTCTCACTATAACTCAATGATAAATTTTGAATATTTTGAATTTCGGGGTTTTCGTTCAGGCATTAGTTATGGGGATTCTTCCACATCAAGAAGATTTGTTTTTTGGTATTTCAAAACCCCAGCCTTTACAGACCTCCCGGAGGGAATGGGTGCGCCCCGCTTTGACATCGTTATGCCCCGTTTTCAGCTGATGCATCAACTCCGGATCCAACAATACCTCCAGCGTATTCGGCAACCCCTCGTATAATTCCCAGCTCATGACGGCCATAACTTCCCGGTTCCTTCCGGTCACCGCAATAACCTGATCCCCGGCCGCTTGCTCGGGAAGCTTCATGAATTTATTTCTGGCTTCGGTGATGGGCATGGTCTTCATGGACAACTCCTTTATCCGTTCAAAACCCGCCGCAGGGTTTTCGCCAGGTCCGCCATACCCACCGGTTTCATGAGAAAGGCATTGATCCCCATTTCCTTAGCTTTTTCTTTTGACATTTTATCACTATAGCCCGTACAGAGGATAATGGGAATGTCGGCCCTTATTTTCCGAAGTTCCCACGCCAGTTTTCCCCCCGTCATCTGGGGCATGGTCATGTCGGTAATCACCGCATCAAAGGTATGGGATTCTGTTTTAAATACCTGCAATGCCGCTATGCTGTCGGTTTCGACCCGGACCCGGTAGCCCAGTCGTTCCAGCACCTGTTTTTGGAAATCGGCGACCTGAGGCTCATCGTCCACCACCAGGATATGTTCATTTCCTCCCGCCGCAGTTTTATGGTTCAACGGCCCTACATCTGGGTCCTGTTCATCAACCAGCGGCAGATACACACGAAAAACGGCGCCTTTTCCTTCCTGGCTCTCAACGGTAACTTGGCCGTTATGGGATTTTACAATACCATACACCAGAGCAAGTCCCATGCCCGTCCCTTTGCCTGTCGCCTTGGTGGTGAAGTAGGGTTCAAAGATTCGATCCAACACTTCGGGGGCCATGCCATGCCCACTGTCTTTTACAGTCATCAGCGCATATTTTCCCGGCGGTATTTCCCCATCCCGAGCGTCGCATTCGGTCTTTTCAAGGATCACATTCAGTCGTCCACCCTCCTCCATGGCATGGGCCGCATTGGTGCAGAGATTGATGATTACCTGGTGTATCTGGGTGGCATCGCCCTCAATGGCGCAATTTTCTTGACGAATATCCACTGCCATATCGATGCTGGTGGGAATAGTGGATCTGAGCAGCCCCTTGGTCTCCTGAAGTAGCGCCGCCACATTCATGGGCACCATTTTCCGATCGCTTTGGCGACTGAAGGCCAGGATCTGCTGAACCAGATCCCTGGCCCGTTTTCCGGCAATGAGTACCTCGTGGAGGTTGTCGTACAAAGTGGAATCTTTGTTCACTTCGTCCATGGAGAGTTCGGTAAATCCGAGAACCGATGAGAGGATATTGTTGAAATCGTGGGCGATGCCACCGGCAAGGGTACCGATAGCCTCCATTTTCTGGGCCTGCCGAAGTTGTTTTTCAAGCATTTTCCTATCGGTAATGTCTCGACCCACCGAAATAATTTCTGAAATGACCGATTGCTCGTCAAGAATAGCACGGGCTGACCATCCGAACCAACGCCACCCATTCACGGTCATAAGCCGCTCCTCATGATAGGTGGTATGCGGGGGATTCTTAAGGGATGCGAGCGACTCGGCGACCTGCTTCCGGTCGTCTTCGTGAATCAGCGGCATGAATTTTTCCCCAATCAGTTCAGATTCCTTCCGGCCAAAAGTATCGCAGAAAGTGGGGGTCACAAAGCGCAGCAACCGCTCCTGTGCGTCAAATTTCACCACCAGGTCGTTCTGGTTTTCTACAATGAAGCGGTATTTCGACTCGCTCTCTTTCAGGCGTTGTTCTATCCGCGCCCTGTAAAGACCGGTTTCAATGGCTGCCTTTAGCTCCCGCTCATCAAAAGGCTTTATGATATAGCCCGAAGGCTCCGAGAGTTTTGACCGTTCGATTTTTTCGTCATCCGAAAAAGCGGTCAGAAAGATGATGGGAATAGCCGAAGCGGCCCTGATCTGCCGGGCCGCTTCGATGCCGTCCATCTCCCCTTTGAGGGAGATATCCATGAGTACCAGATCCGGCCTCTCGGCAAGCGCACGACTGACGGCCTGCTCCCCGGTTCTGACTGCACCCGTGGTTTCATACCCCATATTTTGAAGCGTCAGCTGAATCCCTTTTGATACGATCGTTTCGTCTTCAACCACCATGATGACCGGGTTTCCCATCTTTTACTCTCCTGCTTTTTAAGCCTTAAATGTGACGATGAAAATAGCGCCTCCGTCACTAATAATTTCCAGACTGCCATCCAGCTGGTCTTCAACAATGTCGATTACCAGCTGAAGGCCCAGACCCTCGGTCCGGCTCAAGTTAAACCCTTCAGGCAATCCCATGCCATTGTCCGCAACCCGGATCCGGATATCCCCGTCACCCAAATCGGTGACGCGAATATTCAGATCGCCCTGGCGGCCCTCGTGAAATGCATGTTTCAGAGCATTCGAAATAAGTTCACTCATGACCAGGGCGCATGGCACGGCATGATCCAGGGAAACGAACACCTTATCAGCCCTCAATTTCAGTTTCACATGTTGAGCCCTGCTGCCGTGTACCCGAAACAGATATCCGGCCAGCCGGTCCAGGTAGTCTCCCAGGGCGATTTTCGCCATGTCGGCCGACTGGTATAGGGACTCGTGAATCAGGGCCATGGCCTTGACCCGGTCCCGGGCTTCGTTAAAGACATCCCGGGCCTCTGGGTCCTGAATCCGGTTTCCCTGGATTTGAAGCAGGCTCGAAATAACCTGCATGTTGTTTTTTACCCGGTGATGAATCTCCTGGAGCAGCACTTCTTTTTCCGCCAGACCGGCCCTGAGCTTCTGTTCCATTTCCCGAAGGATTCGAATAGTATGGACCAGTTTTTCCGTCATGGCGTTAAAAGAGACGGCAAGCTCAACCATCTCATTTCCGGAAGCGCTCTGGCCCTGGCTTTTTTCCAGTACGATGCGATGGTCCATATCGCCTTTTTCGATGCGGTTCGCGCCTTCCACCACGGTCTTCAACGGGCCTGTGATTTTCAGGATCACAACCCAGGAAGCGGCGGCGATGAGAGCAAACAACACCAGAGCGCTGACTATGAGCGTAAGCCTGCTTTGATGCTGAAGGGCTTCCAGTCGACCCATGGCCATTTTGGAAAAGCCGAAGGCGTCGGACAGAATACGGTTGCAATCCAGGCGGATTCTGCCTGTAATTCGCTCTTCCAGCAACTGGGTGTTCGCCATTTCGATTTTTGCTTCCCCTTTGGCCATGACCCGGGGCTTTTGATCAATAATGGTTTCCAATGCCACAAACGATCGATGAAGGGATTCCAGATTCGGCTGGATCAACCGGTACAGGTCTGGCGCCTCTCTCTCCGTTACCCGCATGATCTGTTCATGTTTCAAAAGCCACTGTTGAAAACTTCGCTGGTACTGGTATGCCAGGTATTCGTCCGTGACCAGGACCAGTTCCGCGATTCTACGGTCCAACTGGTTGGCCGCCTGGGTTTTCTTAACTTCTTCCTGTATCTGCCCCAAAAAATACAGGACCATCATCACCAGGCAGACAATCAGCGAAATGGTCAAAATGGCGCCCAGGTAAAGCCGGGTCTTGATTTTCATGTTTTCACGCTCATTTGATCACCGTAACCGCCTCCGGTTTTACATTTTTCAAAGGTTCCGCATGAATGAGTCCAAGGTAATTGGGAACTTTGCTTTTTTTCGTATAGCCGTAACGGATGATCCATCGGGCCTGGTCTTCCAGATCGCTCAAAAGGGCCTGGTCCAGACCCATTCCCCAATCCATATTTTCAAAAAGTTTTGAAACAATCTTTGGATCGACGCCGGCGACCTTCGCATGGGTGGCAATGGCTTTTTCACGATTGCCTGCAATATATTCTTCCGCTTTCAGCAGGGCTTTGAGGTATCCTTTCAGAATATCCGGATGCCGCCTGGCAAATTTCTTTTTCACCACAATCAGCCAGGAGCCGGGCACAATGTCTGCACTGGCCAGTACCACGGCATTTTCCCCCAGCCGCATTTCAGCCAGCAGGGGAAAGGGGGACCAGCAGAACATGACGTCCACATCGCCCTTTGAAATGGCCTCCACCATGGTGGGGCCGTCCATATATACGATGTCGACCCGGGAAGGATCGATGCCGTTGTGGAGGAAATAGGAGTCCATGAAAAACTCGCCAGAGGTCCCCTTGGTAACCGCCACTTTCTTCCCCATAAGGTCCGCTGGTTTCTCAATTCCCCGATCCCTGCGGGCCACGGCAAAGTGGATTTTGGAATGGCGGATCTTACCGATAACAAAAAAATCGTCCCGGTCAAAACTGGCGTAAACAATGGGCGTGGCCATCACGTGGATAATATCGGCCTTTCCGTCGAAGAGCTGCTGAAGGGATGTCTTGCCGTCCGGATTGATTCTGAGATCTACATCCAGCCCCTGTTCCTCGAAATATCCTTTGTCATGGGCCACATGGGTGGGAGCTTCCACGATGGCGGGGACCGATCCCACCGTGATTTTCTGGAGGGTTTTCGGGACGGACGGTTTCTTTGTATCGCAGCCTGTCAAGAAACATGCTGCAATCATGATAAAAGGCAAGATCATAGATTTCAGTCTGATATTCATGACGGTTCTCCTAACGGATGATGCGCACCGCTTCGGGTTTGACGGATTCCAATGGATCCGCACAGATAAAATTCAGAAAATTCGGAACTTCCGCCGCGTCCGAAAGGCCGTTTTTAATGGCCCACTGACACTGGGCTTCCAATGTGGACAGCAGGGTCTGATCCAGGGTGATCTTGAATCGGTAGGTGGCGCTCAGATCGTTCAGCAATTCCTCTTTAATACCAAGATGGTCGGCTACGATTGCGCGGCACGTTCCGGGATCCTCCCGTATGAATTCGGAGGCTTTTACCAACGCCCTTAGAACCCGCCGGACGGTTTCAGAGTGGGACTCTGAATAATCGCGTCTCGCCGCCATGACAAAGGAGGGTGAATAGAGCCCCTCGGCATCGAATGAGATGCCGCTCTCGCCCAGCGCTTTCAGGGCTTTTGCATTTTGCGGGTTCCAGGTGGCGATGGCGTCTACTTCTCCGTTCATCAAGGCCTCAAACATCTTCTTGGGTTTGATGTTTACGGTCTGGACTTCATCCCTTGAAATTTTGTTCAGGAGCAGGACCGTATCCAGGAAGTATTCCCCGTTGGTTCCCATGGTAACCCCGATTTTCTTCCCTTTCAGATCTTTGGCGGAGGCAATGCCCCGGTCTCTGCGCCCCACCACGCCCATGTGCTTTTCGCCGGTGATCATGGTGGCCAGGATGCAGATCTCTGCTCCCTTCAACACCGCGTGCATGAAAGGGGTTTCCGACGCAGTAGCCAGATCCACCTTGCCGTCCATCAGCGCTTTCAGCGTAGCATTGCCATGGGGGTAGGATTCCAGGACCACATCCAGTCCCTCCTCCTCGAAATATTTTTTATCGAGTGCCACATAGATGGTGTATCCGGTAAGCGAGGGGTTGATAGCAGCAATGGTCACCTTCTGCAGATCCTCTTTCGGAGGTTGTGATGATTGATTGCAGGACATTAGGAAAATTCCCACTGCCATTGCGAAAACGGCGGTCGCGATCTTCATGGGGAATGTTTTGTTCATTTGCGCCTCCTGTCTTCAGGCCAGCCGATCGACAGCACAGGATCGCCTGTAATGAGGTTAGGTTTCCGGAGGAGGGACGTTACCTGTTCAGGTGAATCGAGTGGAAACGAGCCCTATGCATTTTACTGAATCTTCTCAAATAAGTTACATTAAGTCAATAGAATCAACGTTGAGACACTATTATGACTCATTATGGGTTTCGTAGCATTGAGGAGGGGAAAAAACGATCTGCGGCTGAGTCCAGATCTCGTTATCTCGCCTTGTTATGAGACACAAAAAATGGACATCTTCCGGTGTGCAAAGTTCTGGAAGACGCTCAATATCAACGTAAGTATCTGACATTATTATTTCCTAAAAGTCAATGAACGTCCACTTTCCGTATGGCGAATGATATTTATCCAGTAATTTTGACAGGATTTACAGGATTTACAGGATTTTTAGGATACTTATGTCCTTTTTCTTTTATCCGGTTAATCCTGTTGATCTTGTCGAAGAATAGAGGTCTGGAGTCATTAATGGGAATGTTTTTTGTCCAGCAAACTGCGAACGGACCTGGCCAATTCACTCCTGTTCAAGGGCTTCATGGCAAATCCTCGATCTTCGGACTATCGAGGATCGGTTCTCCGGCAATTCGCGGGATCAAAAGGTTTTCCTCCTGGATCCCAGATTTCAGCAAGTCGAAGTCTTTTAAAGAAACTCATTCTTACATTCCCCGATTCACAGGGTTAATTTTTAGGATTCTGAAGTTTTGTTCTTTAAACCTCAGCACTTCTCATTTTGAAAACATAGCTGTGAGAGAGGCTTCTAGCCTCGAAAAATCGTGGCAAAATGCCACTCACACAGTATTCGGAGATGAATGCGGCCCCATAATGAGAATTGCTGTTTTAAACCTTCCTGTTCTTTACATCTACGTCATGGTATAAGATTCCATAAGAAAGGCATTGATTCCCATTATCCGTCATCCCTCTTTCTAAACGAAATCCGCGAGAAACCTGTGAGCTGGGCAGATTCGAATGCCGTCTTTCGTCATTAGATCTTGATTCCCTTCGAGAACCACCTGCGTAGCCCGAACCGAAGGAAAACGTATCTTCAGGTAACGAAGGGATGGACTAACAGACTTCCCGCTCGTTTTGCACTCCACAAAATGAGAAGGCATTCCCTCCTCAACTATCACGAAATCCACTTCTCTTCGGTCAATATCCCTGAAATAACGAAGCTCAAGATCCCGCCCTTCAACGTCCTGCAAATAGAAACACCATTTCAGTAGATGGCATGCCACGAGGTTTTCAAAGCGCTTTCCCATATCGTTCACTACCGTCCAGTCAAAATGATAGTGTTTTGCCTCTTTTTTCACTGCCCGAATCTTGGGCGCCCCGAATGGGTAGATACGGAACAGCATGTAGAGATTCTCCAGCATGCCTATCCATCTCGTTACCGATTGATGGGATACCTGCAGATCCTCTCTCAATGCGTTGATGGAAAGCGGAGAACCGACCAGATCGGGAAGACGCAGTACCATATGCTCAATGATACTCAAATCACGCACATTTTCCAGATCATTCAGGTCCTCCCTGACAAGGCGTGAGCGATATTCCCTGCTCCAACGTTTACTCTCTGTTTCAGATTGCAGGGTGAATGGTTCAGGAAATCCACCAAATCTCAGAAGGTTTTTAACTGTAGAGAGGCCCGGTAGGGAAAGCTCTGCGTAGCTTAGGGGGAGCAGCCGGAAAAAGTGATATCTCCCCTGAAGGGAATCTCCACCTCGCCTGTAATGGTCCAGTCTTGCACTTCCGGTAACCAGGATATTGAGTTCATCTCCCCTTTTATCATACAATCCTTTCACCACCTGGCGCCATCGGGAAAACTTGTGAATTTCATCCAGCACCAAATATCCAGGACCGAAAGGAAAGCGTTCAAGAATCATCTTTTCTCTGTCTTCAGCAGCATCCCAGTTCAGATATCGCTCCTTGATATCAAACCCCGCATCTTTACAAAGCCGTTTCGCCATAGTGGTTTTCCCACCCTGCCTCGGACCGCCAATAAAGACCATCTTGCGCTTTAAATCGTTGCAAACCGGCTGTTCAATATATCTGTGCAAATATCGGGACAATTTCATCTCCGTCGTAAAATACACGCGAGTAAGTTTTGAAAGAGGTAAATTTACTCGGGTTCTCGATGTTTATCAAGGAATTAATTTTCGTTTTAACCCATTCCTCAGATCACAAAGATCTTTCCGTAATTTCGTATTGCCATTCACAGCGATCTGCGATATCAGAGAAGCAAAAACTTCAATCCAAAGGATCATCCCATGAAAAGCTACCGAAAAGAGCTCTGGTTCAATGTTCCCGGCAGACGCGCTTTCATCAATATAACCCCTGAAATCAATGACTGCCTTCGTGAAAGCGGAATCAGCGAAGGGATTGTGCTCGTAAACGCCATGCACATTACCGCATCCGTGTTTATCAATGACGACGAATCGGGGCTTCATCACGACTATGAAATCTGGCTGGAAAAACTGGCCCCCCATGCACCGGTTTCTCAGTACCGGCACAATATGGGGGAAGACAATGCGGATGCCCACATGAAAAGGCAGGTCATGGGCAGGGAAGTTGTCGTTGCCATTACCAAAGGAAGGCTGGATTTCGGTACCTGGGAGCAGATCTTTTACGGGGAATTTGATGGAGGAAGGAAAAAACGTGTGCTCGTTAAAATCATTGGAGAATAAAGAAGGGTCGAAGGACAGAGACCATGTGGATAAACAGGCGTGGATTAGATGCCTGCAAACTGAACTGACGCCGCCAAGTTTGTCGGATAACACCGCGGATGCGGATCGCCTGATAAAAGGACTGAAAAAAGAACTCGGCGCCGATGTCGCTGCGGATCTTTCTATCTTGAGGACCGTCTCGGGCACCCTAAGGGAACATGATTACAAAGTTCACGTGGCCCTTTTTGAAAACCGGGGCATTTGGAGAATCATTGACGTTTTCGCATCTGAAAATCCTGCAGATATCTATGGGATCGCCCTCGATCTGGGAAGCACGACCCTTGTCCTCCAGCTTGTTCGCCTCATTGACGGGAGTATCATAGAGGAGGTATCTTTCGACAATCCCCAGATTCGAATTGGCTCAGACATTCTTACCCGCATCCATTACGCCACAGCAAAAGGGGGTCTGGCGGAACTCCAGAAAATGGTGATAGGCAAGATCAATGAAACCATCGAACAAATTGCAGGAAAACATGCCATAAAAACAAAATCCATCGTGGCCATGTCCATTGCCGGTAATACCACCATGACGCATTTCTTCCTCGGCCTGGACCCCTACGGAATATGTCGCGAACCGTATATTCCCGTTACAAACAGTCCGGGCCTGATACAATCGGCGGAACTTGGATTGGCCATTAACCCTAGGGCTCCGGTCCTGGTTTTCCCCAATGTGGGTAGTTATTTCGGGGGAGACTTGATTGCAGGTATCCTTTCATCGGGGATTACCCACCAGGAAGAGGTCTGCTTTTTAGTCGATGTGGGGACCAACGCGGAAGTGGTTATTGGAAACAGGGACTGGCTCATGGCCTGTGCAGGCGCGGCCGGCCCGGCCCTTGAAGGGGGCGTTGCGGATATGGGCATGATGGCGGGTCCCAACGTGATTGACAAAGTCAGAATCGAACCCGTAACAGGAGAATTTCAAATCAGCACTATACAGGGTGGCGTTGAAAAAGATTCCCCACAGTCGGGGAAACCCGTTGGCATCTGCGGGTCCGGTCTGATCGATCTGGCAGCCCAGCTTTTCCTTGCGGGAATGATTGATTTGAGAGGAAAATTTGAACCTGAAAAATGCGGAGACAGCCTCATTGACCTGGATGGAATAAAACACCTGGTTGTGATTAAAGCAGAGGAATCCGGCACAGGGAAACTCCTGACCCTGAGCCAGCCGGACCTGGATGGACTGGTCCGCTCCAAAGCCGCCATGTACACCATCCTCACAACCATCGCGAACACGGTGAACATTCCTCTCAATGAAATGAAAAGATTTTATGTGGCTGGAACTTTCGGTTCTTACATCGACCCAAGCTCTGCCATCACCATTGGCATGATTCCCGATCTTCCCCTCGACACGTATACATCCCTCGGGAATACGTCCCTGAAAGGGGCCTGCATGGCCCTAATCAAAAAAGAGGCAAGGGATGAAATAACCCGAATACGGGATCAGATCACTTACCTGGAATTAAATGTGAACCAGGAATTCATGAATCTCTTTAGCGCCGCGAAGTTTATTCCCCACACCGATAGATCCCTTTTTCCTTCGGTTAAGAGATGGTCGGGTAGTTGAGTCGTTGATTGGTTGAGTGGTTGGACGAAATCCCATGCGGAGTTAAGGTGTGAACCTTTTATAAAACCTTGACAGGTAAAATCCTTATACGGAGTTAAGGCGTAAGCCTTTTATAAAACCTTGACAGGTGAAATCCAGATAAGGAGAAGGTCTCATTGATTAAGAACGGATATCACTTCAGCCTTTCTGAGCACTTTTTCCTCCTTTCGTTGTATGTAACCTTTCTTGACCACCGAAAGGATCGTTTCGTTCTCCAGACCGTCGGATTCCTGGGTGTCTACGATCCTGCATAGCTCCATGCGGGCCATGCTGTCTGGAAACTCAATTGGCACAACATCATTTGCTTTGAGCAATCGCACGAGCTTCCTGTGAACAGCTCGGATGCTCTTTCCCAAACGTCGGCCTGTCTTGTTCAGGTCCCCTTCTTTGGCCTTTAGCGTCTCTTCTATGCCCTCAAAGGCATCCAAAACCTCAAAGAGACCACCATAAACCCCTTCCTCCCTGGTCTGAAAGGAATCCTCCTGCTCTTTGAGCGTGTGATTCAACTCTGCGATCCGCAGCTGGAATTCAACCAGTTTCGCCCGTAAAAATTCCTTCTGTTCCTTCATGAATCCTCATCAAAAATAGAAAGCCGCTTCAAGTCGGAGGGAGGCTGCTTCAGCGTCTTTTTCGGAGAAGACCGAACCTCAAGGGTTCCCACATCCAAAAAGTGGAGAAACTCATGGACAGATCGACAGGTGGGGTCCAGGAGTTCTTTCTGGGCCAAGGCAATTTCTCGCGCGGAAAACCGCCTCTCGCGAAGGGCCGATGAAGCAGCCCGGATAACCTCCCTTTTATCTGCCTTACGCTCGATGTTCAGAATCTTATAGGGATTCATCTTACTTATCCTCTTCAATTTCCTCGATCAATTCTTCAATGTCATAGAGGATGTCATGATCATCATCTACCCTGGCACACCACGAATAGATCCTGTTGAGGGAAACGATTTTTTCCGCCCTTTCAAGATCCGCCTCATCCATACTGTCAATCAAGGCCTCGAAAAACTCAAAAAAAATGTCCCGAACTTTTTGATGCTCCGTCTCTTTAGCGATTCTGCAGGCCCTGCTCATTTTACGCCCGTCCAAGGCCTTCTCGATTTCTATACATTCCAGATCCACCTTGGTATCGACCAGAAGGCCTCGGGCATGTTCGTTTTCAGGATCAAGGGCCAGGGCCTTTCGGAGGGTCGTTGCCAGGACTTTGTCATTGCCGTGATCTTTGTTGTACATCTCCAGCGCCCGCCTGCTCATGACAAAGGAGAGGGCCTGATCCAACCCCTTTCGCGGGCATATTGTGTGAATAGCGGCCAGGACCTCCTCGTAGCGGCTCTGCTCTTTCAGTTCCTCTGCCTTTGCGGCGCCGTCAATGAGTATCTTCTCAAACCTGGGAGCCTTATTCAGGAGCGCGAGCGCCATATGAGGAAACTCTCTGGGTGGGATCTCCCCCTTGTCCATGGAATGGATGCCGCAGGCAAAAATAACCCTCGCAATCCCCCAGTCGGCGAACTCATCCCCGGCCTCGCCGCCGGGCAGCACCTCAAGGGCTTTCTCATGTTCCCCTTTCTCCATGAGGTAAAGTGCATCTCCTGCGACCGAATAAAAAGCACCCGTATTCAAGTATTGTTCCAGATCCAGGAAACGCTTCCTTTTTTTGCGAATCGAGGCAAGGATGGTTTTCGAAATGCCATAGCGGATCGCGAGGCGCGGTGTGCAAATGAAAAAATGAAAGTCTTTTTTTCGACCATCAGCCAGACCACAGATATCCTCCAAGAGTCTTCGTTCCAAATTCCAGCAGACAAGATCCGTATCCACGAAACCCCTTTCCTGGTCTTGATATCGTTTCAACAGATCTTCCGCCCGCCTGATCAACTCCTCGCGCACCCTGGCGCCTTCTTTCAGGGCGGAGCGACCATCCGCCGCCTGTGCAGCATAGACCGCAGGAAGCCAATACAGGCCAAGATCATCCAGCCTGGCCCCCGATTTCTCCGTAACCTTGAAGCCGGCCTTGGCACAGATCTGAAGCAGGGCCGGTTCCATCTCAAAAGGCCACGAATCAACGGCCTCCATGATCCTCTCATACTGCTCATCCTTCCAGAGTTCCTGAAACCACGCAAACCCGCAGGACCTGATCATGTCCGCCGGAAAGTCCTGTTCACTTCCGGTATCCAGCAGAAATCGTCCCTGCTGGTAGATCGTGCCCGGGTCATCACCCCTTTCAAACCGTGTGCAAATATCATCAGCCAGAAAATGTTCGACCGTCTGCTTCTGCGTCAGGAATCGGTCGTCCCGTGATGGGATTTTTTGCCAGACCTTCAGGCACTGGTAATAATCCCCAGTCTTGGCCAGTGAAAGACCCCAGTCATAAAGGACGTCGGCCCCCTCCCAGTTTTCTTTCTGAAACAACAAAACCGCGTCGTGGTATCTCTCCGCCTTTACCAGACACCTGGCCTTTTTCCTGAGGAGGTCATCCTCTTTTTCAGAGGCAAACGTCTCGCCGTAAAGCTCAGCCGCCTTCAAATATTCACCGGCCGCCTCGGCTTTCCTGGCGGCCCTGCTTAAATCCTGCGACAGGGACATTTTCTGTAACTGAGAAACCGTGTCACTGATCCAGCTTTCCCCGGTAATGGCATACGCCTCTTCAAAACATCGAAGTGCGGCCAAGATATCCCCCTTCCCGGCATATTTTCTGGCCTTTTTGACCAGATCTTCGGCCCTGGCCTCTTCAATCTTTCGGTTGCATACCTCTATCTTTTGTGCGAGATCTCCGTATCCCGCAATACCCGCTATCTTTTCAAATTCTCTCTTGGCCAGGAGATAGTTTCCACGAAGGAACATCTCTTCCGCTCTCGCCAATATCACATCAGGGCTTTGCTTTTTCTTCTTTTTACCCATAGCTCTACTCTAATTCGATCCTGATCTTTTCCCCGAGCTTTGGTTCCACATCGGGGTTCAGCAGGTGTAAACGATCGACCATGGTTTCTTTTCCATAGAACCTTCGTGCAATGGATTCGAGGGTATCGCCTTTTTCCACCACATAAAGATAGTAAACCCCGGTCCCATCTTTGGTCGTTATTTCTTTGTAGACCTGCTCTGCCAGACGCGGATCCTTGAGTATCCTGATCCCAAGATCCTTTTCGAGATCATAGATCCCCATCCCCGGATTATCCTTCAGAAGGACCGGAAAATAGGTTCCGGTTCCATAGTATTTCGCGGAAATTCTCCACAAGGTATCATCAGCGGCTGCATGATAGGTCCAAAACCCATCTTCCAGTTGAGAACTCTTTTGTTCAATTGCTTTCTCTAGTGATTCCTCCGCACCCTGCTTCTTTTCCTCTGCCGCTGGGATGTCGCCATCCTCTCCTTTGAAACCTTCCGTCATTTCCGGTCCGTCAAAAAAAATCATTGTGGGGATAGAGATCTCGGCCTCGGCTTCAAGAGGGCGTTGGCGGCCCCTTCGCTCCAGCTCAGCTTTCATATCTATCCTGACACTCACGGGGTAAATCTGTCCATAGGACGTCGGGGATTGCATTTTTTTATCCCGGAATACCCACCCTGAAAAACCCCCTAAAATAATGCAAAGCAGAAGGGCAATCCCGGCGCCAACGATGGACCGCTGTCTCTTTACCGGCCCTTCCGGCGCCACGGTGTCCGGCAAGGAATCCAGGACCCTGAAGCAGGAAATGTCTGCATCACACTGGGGGCATTTTGCCTTGTCAGCGGAAATCCCTTGAAAATCGCATATGGGACAGGTGTTATTGGCTGTCACTTACTTAGTAATATCCTTATGAATTACACCGGGCCGCGCTTCGTACTCTCGAAGGATCGCCGTGGTCTCCGGCATGATCCCCATGAGCAGACCGGAGAACTTGTCCTGATCACCCTTCGTTAATGCCTCCAGAATCTGCTCCAGGGCCCGGAAAAACTTGGGGGCCTTGGCCGGATCTGTTTTGTTGCACAGGTCCCCTGCCTTTTGAATCTGCATCAGATCGTTGATCGCACCAAGGCTATCAAGGGCACTGTGAAGGTCGTTCAATGCCTTCACGTTTTCATCATACGTACCGCTCTCATCCATCTCCTCCAGCCGTTTAATGCATCGACGGATATCCGCCGTCTGCTTTGAAGATATGACTGGTCCAAAGCTGGAAAGGGCTGACTCGGCATAGTAGATGACAGGCATGCTGGTTTCGTCCTCGGCCGCCATCTTTCTGGCCTTGTCAATCTTGAGGCGGGTACGCTCAAAAACCGCTTCATCAACCTGGCCGGTTTCCGGATCCAAGACCCTGTGGATTTCCTTTATAGAGGAGAGTGAACGGTGGATGAGATCGATCATGGTGTACCCATCATAGCCTTTTTCGTTGGCTTCGGAAATAGTTTCTTCCAAGGCAACCAATAGTTTTTCATCCGCCTTTCCCCTGGAAAGGGTCTTTGACATCCGCACCTGATCCAATTCCTTGATGGCCGCGTCCACTTCGATGAGGTTGTTTTCATCGATGCGCAGGGTGATTTCCACGTGAAGCGGACCCTCTTGTTTGTCATCCCCATCTTCCCCGTCGGGTCCGGCCTGATCGATTCCAAGCCACAGGTCGCCGATGGACTCCTCTTGTTCGTTCACCACATTGAAAAATTTCATGTGAACCAGCTTCTGTTCAGGATGGACCAGGGCAAAGGTTTCGCTCGCTTCATAGGGAAGCGGCATATTCTTTTCCACGAACAGATGTTTCCGACCTTTTTCAAGATAGAGATAGTAATCGTGGGCGGATGTGTGAACAATATCCAGGACTCCCTGTTCGATGGTATGGTTTATAAGATCAAACCCGCATTCCCGGCAGGATTCCTCGGTCTGGGAGACCTCTCTGCCGCACTGGGGGCACTCATAGGTATCTGCGAGACGATGGCTCAAAATGGCCGCACCTTCGGCAATGGCCAGCATGGGCCGTTCGTGCACCAGAATTTTTTCCTTTCCGAACTCCTGCGCCATGGCCGCCACCACACGGGGGATCTGAGAACTCCCCCCCACCAGCAACACGTTATCGATCAGTTCCGGGTCAAAATGGATATCTTCGAGCACCTTCCTTGTAAGTCGTACGATTTTTTCCACTGTTGGAGAGATGATCTCGTTGAATTGCTCCCTGGTCAGTTCCACGTCCACGTCGATCTGATCCCCGTCCATGTCCCTGAGAACCCCCAGGATCTCAATGAAAGCATCTTCATCAGTACTCAGGCGGATCTTGGCCTTTTCAACGGCGTCTTTCAGTTCCGCCAAAAACCGGTTCTTCACCCCCTCTTTCTGGGCCTCAATAGTGGCTTTAATATCGTCAATCTCATATTCCTCGGCGGTTTCTTTCAGGACATAGTCGACCAGCATGCGGTCCACATCCTCACCGCCAAGCCACATGTCGCCGCCCTTGCCCTGTTCGATGAACTGCCCGCCGCTTATGTTCAAAACGGAAAGGTCGAATGTTCCACCCCCGAAATCAAAGACCAGGACCGTCCTGGCATCCTCCCCTCCGATATTGTCAACCCCGAAGGAGATGGCCGCCGCGGTGGGCTCCGGCAGCAACCTTCGAACCTTCAATCCGGCCAGGGCAGCAGCCGCCCTGGTGGCATGCTTCTGCTTGTCGTTGAAATAGGCCGGCACCGTAATCACCGCATACTCTACCTTATCCCCCAGGGATTTTTCACTGTCTTTTTTGATTTTTTCCAGTATCTTTGAGGAGATCTCCTCCGGGGTGTACTCCTTGCCCCCAAGGATAATAGCCAGGCTGTTCTCGGACCCCGTGGAGTGCTGTTTGAGCTTATAGGTGAGCAGCCTCCCCTGAATGGTGTTCTGCACCTCCTGATCGAGGTAACTTCTCCCCATCAGGCGTTTTACCGTCACAATTGTGTTTTCAGGATCCTGCTTCATCCATTCCAGGGCATCCCTTCCCACTACAAATTTGGGTTTGGAAGACAAAAGTCTCTTCTTTCCCAAGGTCACACATGAAGGGGTGATAAACTCCCCCTCTGAGTTTTTCAGAACTTCTGTTTGTACTCTCTTGATGGCAGCGACTGAATTGGTAGTTCCTAAATCAATCCCGATAGACTTGGACATTATTTTCGTTCCTCCTGATTTCGCTCGGGGGTCTATTTCATGAATTTTATGTCACGATTTCTTCAAATTATTCAGGCAGGGTATACAGACATTACTTGAGGGTTGTCAAGCGTCTTAAAATTTTTCTGACTGATTGTCAGGATAAGCCTTTCCCCGAGGCGTTCACCAAGGAAGTAATGCTTCAGCTTGACACCAAAAAAGTCACTACTGGCTGAAATAAAATAAATCTTATTCCTCTTTCCCATGCTCCTGCGTGGGAATGCATACGTTTCTTTCTCGATCAAACTGAGCATTTTCCCGGTCAGAGGCAGAACTCATACGGAGTTAAGGTGTAAACCTTTTATAAAATCTTGACAGATGAAATCCGCATACGGAGTTAAGGTGTAAACCTTTTATAAAATCTTGACAGATGAAATCCTTATTGGGAGTTCAGGTGCAAACCTTTTATATCACAAGACCTGGCAGTCTGATCCTGCGACCTCTCAAACTCATTCCCCTTCTTCACCGTTCTCTACCGTAAAATCTAAAATGGGATAGGCTTCCATTATGTCCATAAGCCATTCCATCCCTTGTGTTCGATAATAATTCCAGAAGCTGGCATATCGATACCCCTTGAGCGAACTAACATCGCGTACCAGTCCGTGTTTTATGGGATTATTGTGAATGTAATTAAAATGTCTCCAGTAATCCCCTTCATCTCTTACACACCAGTCCCAGTAGTTTGACCACAGGCGACGACCTTTCTTTCCCTCTAATTGATTTATTTCGAATGAAAAACCGCGATGGATATCGCCAATGTACTTGGAAATTTCCGACCCCTCCCGATTGCGAAAAAGCAGATGATAATGATCTTTTAAGATAACCCAGGCAAAGAGCTTGATGCCATTTTCCCATGCAAAAACAAACATTTTCAACATCAGCTTGTCGCACTTAAGGTCAGAGTCGAGAAGGAAGTCCTTATTTTGAATATGAGAAGTAACGAAGTAAATCTGGTTATCGGCATAAATGTGTCTGGGTTGGTGTCTTTTCATGACAAAACCTGATTCGGAATTCAGGCGTAAGCCTTTTATAAAACCTTTACAGGTGAAATCCTTATTCGGAATCCTGGCGTAAGCCTTTTATAAAACCTTGACAGGTAAAATCCAGATACGGAGTTAAGGTGTAAACCTTTTGTAAAATCTTGACAGATGAAATCCGCATACGGAGTTAAGGTGTAAACCTTTTATAAAACCTTTACAGGTGAAATCCTTATTCGGAATCCTGGACTCGACTGTTCGGCCTGTCCACAATGCCATTAAAAACTCCGGATAGGTCCATAAGCGATCTTTCCAACCAGGGGCATCTTTGACCACCAGTCGTGTAGCAAAGCAGGCGGGTATTCATTATTCGCTTTTTATCGCGTTTCACACAAGGGAAGCCCTCTTCTCCACCGTACCCGCCACATCCACTTCCAAGGTCTCCGGGTCAACAACAACCCCATACTGATCCGCAGCAGCTTTCAAACTTACATACCCATCCACCACATCCTTTTGGACGAGTTCGGGATCACGCTCCAGGGGATTTCCATATCCCCCTCCACCGGGCGCGTCGAGGATCACCGTATCTCCCGGTTTCAAGTGAGTCAGCCCATACGGGTTTCCTTCCTTTCCATTGATAAGGAAACTGGCCTTTCGCCCGTCCTTCCCTTCAAAAAGTCCTTCTGCGGGATGCCTGTATCTCCCCGACTGCATGGCAAGGCTTACCGGCGGAAGAGGCGCGTACTCATCGTCAGGGATTTTCAGGACTACTCTTCTTCCCAAACCCCCTTTCATCCTTCCCGGCCCGCCTGAATCGGGAATGAGCTCTCTTTTCTCCACAATCAGGGGCGTATCACTTTCAAGAATCTCCACAGGTGTATTGGCCCCGTTGGCTGGAAAAATATAGACAAAATTCCCATCGCCTTCGGAACTGGCTCCCATGCCGCCTCCCCTGATCCTTACGGAATGCCACGGTTTTCCATCCCTGTCCCTGCCATACAGGACATTCATGCAGGCAGGCGTTCCTCCGCTTCCCGCAATAACCCTGTCAGGCAGGGCATCGGCCATGGCCCTGTAAATAATTTCCGTGACGAAATGTCCCACCTGCATACGGGCGGCAACTGCGGCAGGAAATCTGCAGTTCACCACGCTCCCTTCAGGCGCTTCCAGTGAAATGGGTGTGGTTGCGCCATCATTATTCGGGATATCCGGGTCAAACATGCTCTTTAGCGCCATGAAAACATAGGCAAAAGTGAAATTGTAGACGACGTTACCGCCCCAGTCTACCTGGGACGAAGAACCAGTCATATCCACGAGGATATCACTCCCTTTTACATGGACCGCCACTTTGAGAACAAGATCTTCTTTGCCTTCCGTCTGTTCCACAATGCCTTCAGCCTTATAGATCCCATCCGGAACCTTACTGATGGCCTCGCGCATGCTTTTTTCAGTCCTGGAAATGATCTCCTCTGCCAGGTCATCCAGGGTTTCCAATTCATATTCCCTGAGCATCTGGCAGATTTTTTCCGCACAGACATGATTTGCAGCGATCTGGGAACGGATGTCCCCAGTAACTTCATCGGGAGTTCTTACATTCCACCGGATCATTTCCATGACCGAGTTATTCAAGACGCCTCCGTCGTACAATTTGACAAGAGGAATAAAAAGACCATCTTCAAATACATCGTGATTATCGGATGCTACCCGCCCTCCAATATCTGAATGATGGAAAACACAGGCTGTAAATGCCACCAGTTTATCCCGATGAAAAATGGGGCTCATGACGCACACATCGTTAAGATGCCCAGCTAATGCCCAGGGGTCATTCGTAATAAATACATCACCGGGACGGTAGGTGTCCGTAGGAAGGCTCGTTACCAGATTCTTGACACCGATGGCCATGGCTCCGGACTGACCGGGTGTGGCAAAGGAACCCTGAGCCAACTCCCTGCCGCGACTGTCCGTAAACATGCACGTGTAGTCGTGGGCATCCCTGAGCAGGCTGGAAAAGGCTGTGCGAGCCACGGCGCTATCAGCTTCATCAACAATGGAGGTCAACCTTCGCCACAATATTTCAATGGTTATGGGATCAAATGCCAGGGACATCATTAAACTCCTTTAGCTCTTTCAATTTACGAAAAAATAGCGTTTCTTAGTCAATTACCGTAAAGAACAGGTGTCGGGTGTCAGGTGTCAGGTGTCAGGAAGCTTCTTCAACGTTAACGATCCACCCCTGAATAAGCGGTTCATCGTTTACACCATACACTGACGATTCCTCTGCTAAATGCCAACGCCGTTCTCGCTCAGGAATTTTCCGCTCCAATGTTTTTTCCAACCCATTCAGCATACGAATGCACTCTTTGTAACGGCGTCGGAATTCTACATACATCTTTTCCGTGATGTATCCTTTGAGCTTCGCCATGAATAAGTGATGAATGGTTTCAGCTGCTTCACCTCTACCGCGATTCACCCCTTCGATTTTGTTTCGGATATGTCGGTCATCGTTTTTCTCAGCAAGTTGGGCAGGGGCACTATTTGAGGATCGCCTGACCTGGCTCCCTAACTCGTATTTTTCTTCTTGCGGCCATTTGTGCGTTAAATCACAGACATCAATGTGCAATCGACATAACTTCCTGTAAACCTCAAGATCCTCAACATGCAAATAACTATTGGTAGTCACGGGTTCTCCCACCTGACACCTGACACCCCGTGTGAAACCTATTTGAGATTTCAGGCTTCAGGATTTGTTTCATTCGAATGCCTTGCCTTACCTGAAACTTCCTTTGGTTTGCAGTTACCCGGTCACTGTTTTTAGCTGCCGCGTTCTGAGCATTGGCCGACACTGACACCTGACACCTGACACCTGACACCTTCTTCCGTTAGGAGCCATTCATAGAAAACTAACGAAGGTCGATCCACAAGAATCCATATTCATCCACCGTAACCGAAGCATCTTCCCCCACGATAACTGTCGATTCCCTTTCTTCGATAATTGCAGGACCTCGGAATTCGGCTCCTTTGAACAATTTGTAGCGATCATAGATAGTATGCGGAATGAAATCTTTTACAATCCCTGAATACGCCGGCCGTTGTCCTTTTATGGCATCCGACAAGGAAAAGACCCCGTCTTTAAGCCTGGGTAGGTTCAACAGTCGTTCCGGAAGCCCTGCCCTTACCTTGAAATTAATAAATTCCACAGCAGAATCCGGATAGGTCCTTCCATACATTTTCTCATAGATTTCATCGAAGCGTTTTCGAATTTCCACTTTTTCCAACATGGCAAAATCACCGTTCGGCACAGGCACATTGGTTTCAGATCCTTGCCCCACAAAGCGCATATCCACAGACCGTTCGTATTGAATATCCGGATCTTCCCCTTTTTTTTCAAGAGCCTTTGCCCCTTCGACCTCCATGTTCTTAAAAATCTTTTCCATGGCATCGAAGTCAGCCGTTATGAGGGCGGATTTATGGCTCCTGACAAGGTCGAACGCCCTTGGCGCCGTAAAAAAGCCTAAGGCCGATCCAACACCGGCATTGGGAGGAACAATCAATCTTTCAGCACCAAGCTTCTTGGCCAGACCGTAAGCATGAACCGGACCGGCGCCCCCGAATGCGATTACCGTCACCAGACTGGGATTGCCCCCTTTTTCTGCTATATGCGTTTTGGCCGCACCCGCCATCGTCTCGTTGATCAGGTCGTGGATGCCCCATACCGCATCGATATAGGGAACCTCTAAAGGGCCCGCAATCTTTTCTTCGATACCTTTTTTGGCAGCCTCTTTGTTGAGCGGCATTTCCCCGCCAAGAAAGTAGTTCTCGTCGAGATATCCCAATAGCAGGTCAGCGTCCGTAACCGCCGGGTCCATACCTCCACGGTCATAACAGATCGGTCCCGGTTCAGCGCTTGAACTTTCGGGTCCCACCTGCAGGGTCCCCATCTTGCTCACGTGGGCAATACTTCCGCCCCCCGCACCGATCTCCATGAGATCCACTACAGGGACCTGTATGGTCAGGCCACTTCCTTTCATAAACCGCTGCACTCGACCCACCTCAAAGGTGGGAACTACCCCGGCTACACCGTCTTGAATAAGACACGACTTGGCGGTTGTTCCTCCCATATCAAAACAGAAGATTTCAGGAATATCAAAAAGCTTTCCGTAATACTGGCCCGAAATGACAGCGGCGGTAGGTCCCGACTCGATAATTCTCACGGGGAACTCGGCCGCCGTTTCGATAGAAGTAATCCCTCCACTCGACAGCATGATAAAGAGTTTCCCTTTTGAACCAAGGGATTCCAGCCTTTTCGCCAGCTTCCTCAGATACCTGCCGGTCAAAGGCTTTACATAGGCGTTGGTAACCGTCGTGCTGGTCCTTTCATACTCCCGGATCTGGGGAAGGACTTCGTAGGAAATGGACACGGGGATGTGAGGAGCTTCCTTTTCAATAATCTCTTTGATGAGCCGTTCGTGATCGGGGTATTCAAAAGAGTTGAGCAGGCAGACCGCGATGGATTCCACACCCAGTGAAATCATCTTACGAACCACTTTAACGGCCTCACTTTTCTCCAGCGCTTTTAAAACGGATCCGTCACTCCTGACCCTTTCATTTACTTCCAGCCGGAGTTGCCTGGGGATCAAAGGCTTTGGGAATTCCGCAAAAACATCGTATGGCGCATACCGGATCTCTCTTCCAAGCTCAAGCACATCCCGGAAGCCTTTTGTAGTAATGAGGCCTGTTCGAGCACCTTTTCTCTCTATAATGGAATTGATGACCAGGGTGGTCCCGTGGATGACCTCATCCAGTTCTTGTACAAAGCCGGGCAGGTTTTCCTCCAATTGCCGAATGCCCTGTTCCACCGCGTCTGATGGGTCTCCAGGGGTGGTCAGGCATTTGTTGATCCTTATTTCGCCCGTCTGGTCGTTAAGCAGTACGAAATCGGTAAATGTGCCCCCGATATCGCACCCCAACCGATACACTTTTTCAGACATACATTCTCCTAACCTGGCCAAACCAGAGCCAAAAAATATCTCGCGCAGAGACGCAGAGGCGCAAAGTTTTCTAACCCTTTAAAATCCATTAAATCAGATGCTGCAGTGAAGAAGGTCTCTTGGTGGAATGTTTTTACTAACCTACATTTCCCCCTTCTTCTCTTCAAGGGCCGCCAATATTTTCTCTGGAGTAATGGGAAGATCCCTTATTCGAATTCCGATGGCGTTATACACGGCGTTGGCAATGGCCGGCGCGGTTGGAACCAGACCTGGCTCACCCACTCCTTTCGCGCCAAACGGCCCATAACCATCCTGGGTTTCAATGCATTCAATCTCGATGGGAAAATCCAGATCCGGGGCTGACAGGATTTTGTAATCCAGGAAATTCGGGTTCAGGTTTTTTCCCCTGTCCGTTTTATACTCTTCAGAAAGGGCATATCCGATCCCCTGTACCAGGCCGCCGTAGATCTGGCCCTTGATGGTTTGCTGGTTCAAGACCTGTCCCACATCATGGGCAGCTACAAGGTGCAAAATCTTCACCACCCCGGTTTCGAGATCCACCGCAACTTCCACCCCCTGTACACCGAAGATATAGGTGCAGGACATATTGCCGCGTCCCGTTCTTGCATCCAGCATTTCGTTAGGAGGATCGTAAAAGGCCTCCTCCACCACCATATTTCCCTGTTCCTTGTAATGAGCTGCCCTGAGAATTTCTTCCAATGTTACCTGCAGCAGGGGGTTTTCAGGTTCCTCTTTGAGGAAAACCGTGTTGTCTTTCAGATCAAATTCAGAAGGATCAACAATTTTTTCAAAATTCAGATCAGGGATTTCAAAATCGGGGTCTTTTCTCTTTTTCTTTTTCATGTGGGATTTCACACGGGTCATAAAGTGCTCAGAGGCCATATCAAAAACTTTGGCCTTGACCTTTTGCGAAACCATGATGGCCGCGTTGCAGGCGGTAAAGGCACCCCTGCTCGCATGGGTTCCCACATCCCACGGACAGATGGCCGTATCTCCTGATACAATGGTAACCCGATCAGCCGTAACGCCGAGAGATTCAGCCGCAGCGAGAGAAAGGGCCGAATTAAACCCCTGGCCCATTTCTACGCCGCCGGTTACCACGGAAACATTCCCGAAATCATCCAGTTTCATAATGATGCCTGACCCATCCGACCGGTAGACCCTGCCGGACCCACCCACGTGAAACAGGGATGCCATCCCAACGCCGGTAGCCAGGTTTTTATCCTTCGGATTTCCCCCCGTCGCTGATCGCTTTTCTTTCCATTGGAGCTTCTGACCAACGGTTTCGAGGCATTCCTTGAAACCGCACGAAGATATCTTCAGCCCCATGGGGGTCGTTTCGTTGGGAATATTCCGATTGATCATTCTGAAATCGTATGGATCAATCCCGGCCTCGCCGGCCAGATCATCCATATTGCTTTCCATGGCCCATGCTGCCTGGGGATTCCCGTACCCCCGCATAGCCTGGCAGTAGGTGTTGTTGGTATAAACGATCTTTGTTTTGTAAAATACATTAGGAACTCTGTAGATAGACGATATGGGCACCATCATGACGCTCGGGGTTGTTGCCCCCCAGGACGTATAGGCACCGTTATCGAGAATCATTCTTATGTCTCTAAACAACATCCTTCCGTCCTTGTCGCACCCCTGGATAATATGGGTTCTCGTAGGTTGCCTTGGCGACAGGGCGGTAAATTCCTCTTCTCGATTCAAGACAATCTTGACAGGTTTGCCGGTTTGAAAAGCCAGAAGGATCGAAATAAATTCATACCCGTGCGTATCAAGACCCGTTCCAAAAGAACCACCAAGCACAGGGACAATAACTCTCGAATTCTTTCCTTTTAGCCCCATGGCCCGCAAGGCCTCATTGAAATCATTCTGGGCTAAAAACGGAATCTGGGTCTTGGTGTGAATAACCAGATTATTCTGAAGATCGAATTCGGCAATACATCCTGCAGTGCCCAGGCAGGATTGCTGAATGAGCGGTGTTTGATAGAAACCCTCAGCCATATAGGCCGCCTGCTCCTTTGCCTTCTCCACATCCCCCGTAACGAATTTCCACGGCACGGGCACGATATTATCTTCTTTGGGACGTCCCCTGGGGTCGGTGTCATGAATGATGGGCGCCCCTTCCTGAAGGGCCTCCTCAGGATCAAAGACACCGGGCAACTCCTCATATTCGACCTTGATCAGATCAATGGCTTCCTGGGCAATTTCAGGATCAATGGCGGCAACCGCAGCGACTTCATCCCGAAATTGCCGCACCTTTCCTTTTTTAAGGGCCACATTGTCCTTGATAAAACCCACTCGGATTTCCGGGGTGTTGTACCCGGTAATGACCGCACGCACGCCGGGCAGCTTTTCCGCCTTCGATGTATCAATATGTTTTATTTTTGCGTGGGCATATTCGCTGAATTTGATCTTTCCATAAAGCATCCCAGGTCTTTCAAGATCGTGAATATAGACTGCCTTTCCCGCAGCCTTGTCAGGCGAATCAGGCCTGGGAGAGTCGCTGCCGATAAAATTAAACTGGGTCATCTTTACACCTATATAGCTTTTAGCCATTAGCGGTTAGCTCTTAGCCTGGTCCCCATGCTCCAGGGAACATGAATACTCAGCCTCTAACGTTCTAATCCTCTAACCTTCTCAACCTCTTTCCTTATTCCCGCCTGCCGCTTCTTTGATCGATTCCACAATCTGGACATACCCGGTACAACGGCATAAATTCCCAGAAATCCCTCTTCGGATGGCTTCTTCATCGGGATTCGGATTTTCATCGAGAAGTGCCTTTGACGACAGAATCATCCCAGGCGTACAGAAACCGCACTGGATTCCGCCATGTTGAATAAAAGCCTCCTGCAGCGGGTGCATTATATTCCCTTCACCCATGAGTCCTTCAATGGTGATCACCGTTCTTCCGGCTACTTCGAAGGCGGGATAAAGGCAGGAATCGACAGGGTGGCCATCCACAAGAACGGTGCATGCCCCGCATTCTCCCTGGCCACATCCCTGTTTGGCCCCCTTGAACCCGAATGTATCCCGTAACACATTCAGGAGAACCTGATGAGACATAACCTCTCCGAAGACATGATCCCCGTTCAAGATAAAATGGATCTCTTTCCGAAGGGGCGTACCAATAGCACAGGCATCCGTCAACTCAAAATCCGCAGCCTTGGTCTGCGGGTTCACGGACAAGTCTTTGAGAGAACCGGATCCTCTCTTTGAACTGGACCGAATCCCCGTCTCATCGATATTTTTTAATGCCTGCACCACGGCCCGTTTCACTAACACGCCCGAAATCTTTCGTCTGTATGTTTCCGTAGAACGGACATCCGATATGGGATGAACTTCCCGTTCAACCATTACCGTCATCTCATCCAGGGTTTCCGGAGTCAGTTTTTTTCCTTCAAGAAATTCCTCCACTTTAAAAAGTCTAAGCGGGGTCGGAGCTACAGCACCTACGGCAATCCTGGCTTTCCTGCAAATTTTTCCCTCCATAACCACAAGGGCTGCTGCATTGACTATGGCAATATCCTGAGACACCCTCCCAATCTTGAAAAATGCCGACCCTGTATGGAGCTCCATTTTCGGAATAGTAACAAAACTCAATATTTCGGTTGGTCCAAGGCAGCTCTTGCCCGGACCCGTAAAAAAGTCTCCAACAGGTACCTGCCTTCTCCCTCCCGGACCTTCCAAGGTTACAGTAGCATCCATGACCAGCAAGGGGGGAGCGCATTCTGCAGACGGGGCTGCATTGCACAGATTCCCGCCCAAAGTCGCAACATTTCTGATCTGCGGGTTGGCCAGGACAGATACTGCTTCAGCTAAAGCCTGAAAACTTTCCGTGATCAGGGGATTCCTTTCCAGATCCCTGAAAAGGGTCATACTACCGATTCGGAGGGAGCCATTATATTCAACACTCTTTAATTCTTCTATGTCCCTTAAAGATATGAGTGCATCCGGTTCAATGATTCTCTGCTTCACGCGGATCATCAGATCAGTGCCGCCGGCAATGACCTTCGCGTTCCCTTTTAGTCTCTCCATCATCCCATGGGCCTCGGAAAGTGTAAGAGGCTGATGATATTCATACTTTTTCATAAGAATTAACTCCTAAATAGCCAGTAAGCAGTAGGCAGTAGGCAGTGAACGAAGCGAGGCAAATCAGGCATCCTTCACCCACAAGTTTGCACTTTTTCCCGAAATGACGTTGCATTTTCCGGTTAAAGCCGGATGTCGAAACTGGAAATCGGATGCTGAAAGTGGAAATTCGAAATCTGACAACACATTGGACATTGTTTTTTCGGCTCAACGCGGATTAGCGTGAAGAAACCCTTTTTCCGGAACAGGGGTGTCAGGTTTCGGGTGTCAGGTTTCAGTACCTGCTATTCCTACCTTCTGGTTATAATGAGAATAACTATTTGTTATTACGTTGAGTATTATGAATGCGGCCCAGTTTTTTCCTGACACCTGACACCTGACACCCGGAATCTGAGCATGGGCTATTCGACAACTGAAAAAAATATCACGTTAATCCGCGATGAGCCGTTTTTCCCAATTTCCAATTTCAAGTTTCCAATTTCTCTCCGAGAACATCAAATCACGAAAGTGCAACCTACTTCTTGGCTTAAATGTTAAGGATGCCGTAAGTCACTATCCTTCCCTGTTATCAAAAACCCGCTTGCTCTTCCGTTCGGATCGGGGAAGAGTACCATATTCCAACAATTCCACATCAACGGTTACCATCACCTGTTTCTTGATCCCGGACTTGATATTTTTCTCGAGTTCAGCATTCCGGCTGTCACCCACCCCTTCCTGTTTTTCTATCCGCAGGGCCATATAATCCCGACCGTCTTCTTTTCGATCCAGGACAATCTGGTATTCGCTTCCGATATCCGCAATGGACGAGAGCACGTGATCCACCTGTCCGGGATAGATGTTTACCGCCCTGAAAATGATCATGTCATCGCTGCGCCCCAGGATGCGGTCATGTCTTGGCAGGATAGAACCGCAGGGACAACGACCGGAGATCAGCCTTGTGAGATCCCTTGTTCGATATCGGATAAGGGGAACAGCTTCTTTTGTCAGGGTAGTTACAACCATTTCCCCGACCTCTCCTTCAGGCACCGGTTGAAGCGTATCCGGATCCAGAATTTCCAAAATATAGTAATCGGCCCAATAATGAATCCCCGTGTGATGGACACAATCGAGCCCCGTTCCGGGTCCGTAAAGTTCCGTCATACCGGGAATGTCGAACATATGCTCTACACCAAGTAGTTCCCGTATCCGATCCCTCATGGCATCACTTGAACGTTCGGAACCGAAAATCATTTTCTTGAGATTGATCTTGTCCCTTTCGCCCCTCAGGTTTACTTCTTCCGCCATCAGGAGACCCATGGACGCTGTGCAGCAAAGGACCGTACTCTGAAAATCAATGAGAAATTGGCATTGCATATCCAGGTTGCCCGGTCCCACGGGAATGGCCATGGCCCCGAATTCTTCGCATCCCAGCTGAAAACTTGCTCCAGCCGTCCAGATTCCATATCCCACAGCAATCTGGACCCTGTCCCGGGTGCTGAGTTCGGCCATTTCGTAGCAACGGGCGAAAAAATGTGTCCAGTCCTGAATATCCTTTTGGCTGTAGCAAAGCACTTTTCGTTTGCCTGTGGTCCCGGAAGAGGCGTGCATCCGAACGACCTTTTCAAAGGGTACAGACAGGAGTGGAAAGGGGTAACCTTCCTTCAGGTCGTTAGCCATGGTGAAGGGCAGTCTTTTCAAATCATCGAGAGATCGGATATCTTCGGGAAGTACTCCCACCTCATCGAGCCGTTTTTTATAGAATGGAGAACCGTGGTAGGCATGGGCTACTGTCCATTTCAATCGATCTAACTGATGTTGTTCAAGTTCCTGTGCAGTTTTCATAACAGGCATAAAGGTCTTTGTCATTTGTTCTCCTACTCTTTGTTTTTAACCACGAATCACGCAAATAACACGAATGGGCAGAATCCAGGTGTGAGGGGCTTTCAGCCTTGATGTCGCCGCGATACGCCGGCTGAAAAAAAGCCAGTCAGTTCAAAAAAAACTTCCGGGTTCCATAGCAGCTTTCCGTGTGAGCGGCCTTGTCCACAATCCGTTTGGTGGGGTCCCGCCGCGATTTTTCGGGTTTCTCGGTCTATCGACTCCTGCATCATGCATATTCGGTCGTGGCAGGATGCCACTCACACAGGGGCGGAAACCCTGAACCAAAACTTGTCGAAGATCCCGTCTGAAGCGAAGTGATTTCACAAATATTCCGAAATCCGCAATCGGATGTTTCACACGATGTTGAGGGTATCCCGATGGTGTTGGACTGCCTTCTGCCTACTGCTTTCTCCTTACTGCCTTTTCACTGCACCATCCCCGGAACAATCAGAACGATTTGAGGGAAAATAATCAGTATGATAATGCAAACGATGCATGCCGCCAGGAAATAGCTTACACTTTTGAAAATCGTTCCCAGTTCTATTTCCGGCGCCAGGGCTTTCACCACGTAAATATTGACACCCACAGGAGGTGTAATGGCGCCCATTGTGGTGACCATGGTCAGAATGATCGCGTACCATATGGGATCAAATCCCAGCGCTATCCCAAGGGGGAAAAATATGGGAATGGTGAGGACAAGAAACCCGAGGGAATCGATAAAACAGCCGCCCACGAGATAAATGACCAGAATAAATGCTAAAATCACATAGGGGGAAACGGGAAGAGACGAAGCAAATTCAGCAATCATGAAGGGAAGCCTTGTAACGGCCAAAAAGCGACCAAAAATGATGGCTCCCGTAACCAGGAAAAAAACCATGCATGAGATTTTGAGCGAATCTCTTATGGAGTCGATAAACCCCTTCCAGGTCAAACGCCTTGTTCCAACCGTGACGAGAAGAGTGAAGAAAACGCCCACTGCGCCAGCTTCTGTTGGAGTGAATAACCCACCATACAACCCCCCTATGACTAATACAAATATGGCAATCGCTTCTATGACGCCGGCTAAAGATATGAGTTTTTCCTTGAAACTGGTTTTTGGCCCTGCCGGCCCATACTCAGGCTTGATCCTGCACAGAACAAATATGGTGAGTACAAAAAGGATTCCGAGGAGAATGGCCGGCAGGATACCGGCAAGGAAGAGCTTTATAATAGATTGTTCTGTTTGGAGGCCGATGACTATAAGAACAACACTGGGGGGCATCACCGTCCCTAAAGTCCCGCCGGTAACTACGGTTCCGCTGCTTAATCTCGTATCATATCCATATTTGGTCATCTGCGGGAGGGCGACGGTGCCCATAGTAGCTGCTGTGGCAGTATTTGAACCACAGATAGCGGCAAAGAGTTCATCCGCGCCGATTGTGGCAATAGCCAGTCCGCCCCGCCAGTGTCCAAACCATTTATATGCGGCCACATACAGTCTCTCCGCGATACCCGAATTGAACGCAAGATATCCTAAAAAGATAAAAAGCGGAATGACTGTCAGACCATATTTTGAGAACGTTCCCCAGACATCGGTCCCCACCACGTTTATTGCGGCTTTGAATGAAACCACATACCAGAATCCACAAAAACCGACGATCCCCATGGCAAACCCTACGGGCATCCCTAAAAAGAACAGGACGGCTAAGAGGATGATTATCCCGATAATGCCGATCAGGGTTGCGCTCATCCTTCATCTCCCCTTTTTCTCATGAAAAGCTTCAAAAATTCAATCAAGAAAACCAGCGAGAGAACTGCGCACCCCAAAGCCACTCCGTAAGTGAAAGGATAGTAGATGATCTGCAGCGTTTCAGTAACCTCGCCCGTTTCCCACAGGTTTGTTGCATATTTGGAAATCTGCCAGGCAACCAATGCAAAAAAAACCATACAGATAAGATAGTTGATGCCATGCAGAATCTTCTGTGTTTTTTTAGAAAAACGCAAGACTACGATATCTACAGCAATATGACCGTTTTTGAGTTGGGTATAGCCCAAAGCAAAAGCTGTAAGGACGGCGCCAAAATACCCCATAAGTTCGAAGGTACCGCTGACCGGGATCCAAACAAAGCGGAGGAAAACATTGGCGCACGTCAAAAAAATCATCGCTATGAGGAACAGGCCTGCTATGAAGATAAGTGTCTGATTTAAGTAATGGCTGATCCTGTCTAAAATCACCATATGAACTCCCGGCCATAAGTGGATATCGAGAAATTGTGAATTGAGGAATCCCGGAATTATTTCAAGGTCGCGATTGAAGGCAATCCTTATATCCCTGAATTCCTCAATTTATATGATCACTTACCTTCGTACATCTTGGCAATACATTTTATATCTTCAACAATCGCCTTTGCAGGCAAGCCCTTTGCTTCATTATCCTTAATCCAGTCGGCGGTAATCGGATCAAGCAGTTTATTCCACTCGTCCTTTTGTTTTTTCTTCAGTCGAAAAACCTTGACGCCTTGTTTCTCCTTTGACCAGCGCATGGCGCTTTCCACATGTTTATCCATATAGGTGCCTGTCCAGGCCGACTGCTGGGTACATAATTCATCCAGGACTTTTTGCACGTCTTTCGGGAGAGAATTCCACTTGTCCAAATTCATCACTACGGCAAACGGATATACCGGTGTTTGTGTCATGGTGACAAATTTACAAAGTTCAGCAAATTTGAAATCTTTCATAACCTCAAGAGAGGAAAACAAACCTTTAACCACACCTTTTTGCAAGGCCTCCGGTGTTTCCGGCATGGGCATGCCGACACGGTTTGCACCCCAGGCCTTCAAGATCTGTGCTGCTCCCCCTGATGCCCGAATAGGTACTCCCTTTAGGTCAGCAAGGTTTTTTATGGGGATAGTAGACATGATATTCGAGGGCGCAGTCGTAAACATCGTAAGGACTTTGACCTTGGCAAATGCTTCTGGATTGTATTTCTTATACAGATCCAAGAGGGTAAGGCTGGCTACTTCTGAATTGGGCAAACCGAGTGGAAGAGCGATGGCATTGGTGATTTTGAAACGCCCTGGTTGGTAGGCCATGCACAGGCAACCGATATCAGCTGTTCCTGCAATGACGCCATCCATCATGGCTTTGGCTTTGAGGAGCGTACCCCCGGGAAAAGTTTGAATAACCACTTTCCCATTGGTCCGCTTTTCTACCACTTTCTTCCATTTTTCCATCTGAACACAGGGGAATGTGGGGGCAGGCGGAAAATTTGCGTACGTTAATTTAATGGGTCCCGCAACAGCTGGTGAGGGGCTGAGGGTAATCGAAAACAATGAAGCCAAAAAAATCCCTGCGACGATACATCCTATTGTTCTTTTCATAAATCGGACCTCCCTTTCGTTAAAGAGCCAAATAGTTTAACAAGCACCTGAAAAAGTTTTCCCACCCCCTTTCCGATCCATATAACAAGAGTTTTTACCGCACATTGAGGCGGCCATTGTAATCTCTCCAATTGAATACCTCAATACCTTTAACCCAAAAACTGCAATTAGCAATTAGCTTTTAGGCGTTAGCCTAAAGATCCCAATCATTTGCATGGCTTTTACTTTTATTGAAAATCCCACTTTTGAATGCTGCCTTATAGTATCGTAACGAAATGACATTGTGGGGCTAATAGCTAATGGCTAACCGCTAATTGCGGCTTTTAGCTTTCAATTGAAATCAAATGTATTTCTTCCAGAATTCCGGTCCTTCTTTTATCTTCTCCTGCCAGTAAGCCCCGAATGTGTCTTCAAAAAAGCTTTCCAACCTCCCGAACCATTTGCCCATTTTCTTGGTTCCCTTTTCGTGGGCTTCCAGAACGTCCTTGAGAAAAATCTCAATATCCGTAAGTTTATCCTTTGGGATGTACGCTAAAGCGCCTTTCTTAATCGATTTAGCAAAATTATCCGGATCCAAGGCGTGAGCAGTCAACATCAGCGTGGGAATATCCTTCTCCTTGCTGATTTTCAGAAGATCGTATCCCTTTACACCCATGATATCCAGAACCGCAATATCATAGAGGTTTTTTTCAAGAAGCGCCCTGCCCCCCTGGAAATCGGTGGCACTGTCTATAACGCACCCGTCCAGCAATTCGCGGAGAACCTCGATGATATCGGGCTCATCATCAACAATGAGGATCCTTTTCCCTTTTAATTTTTCATCCACTATACGATCCTCCGACAGGGTTAATCTTACCATGAAGGACATGAAGAGCATGAAGAGGTTAAAGAACAAAGCTCCTGAGCCCTTGTTTCAGTTTTAATACGTTGAAATTGATTAAAAACCCTTGTTCTATTTTCGCGAGCTTCATATAAGTCAGGAGCTGAGCTTCATGGATTCCCTTCAGCTTCTCTACAGCCTTGAGTTCCAGTATGATCGTATTCTCTACGACCATATCGATTCGATAACCGCAATCCAAACGGATGCCTTTATACTCAACCGGCAGAGGATATTCCAGTTTGAAAGCAATACGATTCAGATCAAGTTCCCGAGTCAGGCATTGCTGATATGTAGATTCCAACAAACCAGGCCCCAGATGACGATGGACTTCGATAGCGGCTCCAATTACCCGGTTTGATATTTCGCTAAATTCTCTCTTCATGCTCTTCATGTCCTTCATGGTGACTATTTTTTCAAACCGACGTGCCCGCCAAAACGTTACGATTGCAACTGGTTTCGTTTACTTTTCTAAAAGAAAATCTTACCATGAAGCGCATGAAGGAGTTTTTGAATCCCATCTAATAAGACAGCATTTAAAAGATATTCGGTTCCACGTATTCCCCGAAAACATCTCTGAAAATGTCCGCCATTTCTCCCACAGTCGCATAACATTTACAGCAATTCACGAGATAAGGCATTACATTCTCTTTCTCCACGGCAGCTTTTTCAAGAGCCTTCAGAGAAAGGGCAACGGCCCTATTGTCCCGTCCTTTTTTGAGAGTTTTCAGTCTATCAATCTGGAGCTGGGCCGAACTGTCGTTATATTCATGCAGATCCACCTCCATATCCACTCCCTCGGTATATTTATTCACTCCTACTTTGGAGATCTCATTTCTCTGCAGCTTTTTTTCGTATTCATAAGCCTGTGTCGACACCTCCCGCTGCACGTAGCCTGAGGAAACCGCCTCCACCATGCCACCCATTTTTTCCACTTTCCCCATCTCTTCGAGGATTTTCTCTTCCATCTCCTTGGTGAGAGTCTCCACGAAATAAGAACCTGCAAGAGGGTCTACCGTGTCTCTTAATCCAATTTCATCCATTAAAATCTGGAAGGTCCGGAGGGAAAGGAGAGCGGCACGTTCGGTTGGAATAGTGTAGGCCTCATCAAAGGAACACAGGGCCGTTGTCTGGGCGCCCGAAAGAGCAGCCGCAAGAGCATAATAGGAACCACGCATAATATTGTTTTCCGGCTGCTGTTTCGTCATACCGGATCCGCCCCCACCAAAAATACCCCTAAGGAAAAGGGCCTTTTTATTCTGGACATCGTATCTTTCCCGCAACAGCGTAGCCCAAAGCTTTCTTGCCGCCCTGAATTTGGCCACCGTTTCCCACATGTTGCCATAGATATTCAGGTTAAACGAAAATCTTCCTACAAAATCCTCGGCCTTGTATCCCCGGGCAACCACATTGTCGATATAGGCAAAGGCAATCAGAAGAGCGTAGGAAATTTCCTGGGCCGGCGTGCACCCCGATTCTCTGATATGATACCCGCAAACCGAAACAGGATTGCAGCGAGGAAGTTCCTTCATGGAATACTCGATGGTATCGCCTATCAGCCTCACCGCCGGTTCCACAGGATAGATCCACGCACCTCTCCCCACGATCTCCTTGAGAATATCATTTTGTGGGGTAGCGGAGATTTCTTCTTTCTTGTAACCAAATTTTTCCGCAACCGCCTGGTACATCGCCAACATAATCGATGCCACCGCATTGATTGTGAGGCCACTGCCGATCCGGTTGAGCTTGATATCTTTGAAGGCGATTTCAAAATCCTTCAGGGAATCGATAGCCATCCCCACCCGGCCCACTTCTCCTTCCGCCATTTCATTGTCCGAATCGTACCCCATCTGAGTGGGGAGATCAAAGGCCACATTCAGCCCGGTCTGACCATGGGAAATCATCAGCTTGAAGCGCTCGTTGGTTTCTTCAGGAGTACCGAATCCGGTGTATTGCCTCGTCGTCCAGTTTCGACTCCGGTATCCGGAGGGGTGAATGCTCCTGGTGAAAGGAAATTCTCCCGCGTTCCCGAGATCCTTCTCGTAGTCAAATCCCACCCTTTCCAGATCTTCCGGTGTGTAAACCGGTTTCACTTTGATACCCGACTGCAAAATCACTTCTTCAATAGCGTCTTTTTCATTCTTTTTGTAGGTTGCTACTCCCATTTCTTTATACCCCACTCTCAGGAAGGAACATTTTCCTTGATATAGCCAACAATCTCATCAAACTGCGCTCCACCGGGAAACACACCGGAAATGCCTATTTCTTTCAACAGCGGGATATCCCGGTTTGGAATCACCCCTCCCACAAGCATTAGCTTGTCGTCCAGCCCTTCTTTTGCCGCCAGGTCCATCATTTTCCTGCAAATCGGCATATGAGCGCCGGACATGATGGAAAGACCAAGTACATCCACATCTTCCTGTATCGCCTGGTTCACGATGCCGGCAACAGTTTGATGAAGACCAGTGTAAATCACTTCCATCCCTGCCTCTCGCATGGCGTGGGCAACGACCTTTGCGCCCCTGTCGTGGCCGTCAAGACCAGGTTTAGCCAGAAGCACCCTAATTTTTCTGTGAGCCATTTTTTCTGTTCTCCTTGGTTCCATACAGTTTATCAAATTCTTGCAGAACAATCTGCTGCCCTCGAAGAATATGTTCATGCACCAGCTGTGACACCTTTTCTTCATCCCTTTCCCGAATGGAATTCAGCATCGACCGATGATCTGCACTGCTTATCCTGGCCATTTCCTCCACTTTCAAAATGACATGTCTGAAACGAAAAATATAAATTTTCAAATCATCGATCATCTTGACAAGTCTTGGACTGCGACTCAGGGCATAGAGCAATTCATGGAATTCGGTATTGATTTTTGGGAGGGCTGCCAGGTCCCCGGCATTCAGGCGGGTTTCGTATTCGATCAGTTTGTTTTCAAGGACAAGCAAATCCTTTTCACGGTGATGCATTGTAGCGAGACGGGCCGCATAGCTCTCCAGCACACTCCTGATCCCGAAGGTTTCCTCGATGTCGGCCCGCGTGAGGCCCACCACAAAAAACCCACCCTTCGGATCCCTCTGGAGCAGTCCTTCTCTTTCAAGTTTATGAAACCCCTCCCTTACCGGTGTTCTGCTTATCCCGAAGGTCTGGGCCATGCGGCTTTCCACGACACGTTCCCTATCGTGCAGCTCACCGGCCACAATGGCCCGTCTCAGCTTCTCGTACACGGAGTCGCCAAGCGACTTCCTCTGCGGAAGAGAGTGAAAAAGAGGGGATTTCTGATTCAAATTTGCAACCTTGGACTAAAGTCCCACCCACTTGGCAATATTGGGCTGAAGAATTTCGTGGGTTCCCCCACCGTAAAGCAAAAAGCGGTTGTCCCTGTAATATCTCTGGGCTGAATATTCCATGGAATAGGCATAGGCGCCAAAGATACGGGTAGCCAGATCCCCTGCCCTGCAAGCCGCTTCCGTCGCGAAATATTTTGCCATGGAAGCCTCTTTCAAAGCATCCATCTTTTTGTCAATCATATGTGCAGCCTTGTATGTAAGGAGATTAGACGCCTCCATATCCACGGCCATGTTCGCTATTTTAGCTTGAATCAACTGATAATTACTGATCGTTTTCCCAAACTGGGCTCGCTCATGGGCGTATTTTATGGAATCATCCAGAGCCGCCCGCTGCAGCCCGAGAGCAAGAGCAGCGGTCATGGTCCGTATCTCGGCAAGGATAGTCAAAAGGTTCGTAAGCCCTCGCCCTTCCCCCCCGAGCCTGTTCTCCAGAGGAATAACGCAATCCTTAAAAGCTATTTCAGAAATGGGCGTGCTTCGGGTACCCACAAGATCAAACGGCTTTCCGCAGGAGAAACCCGGTGTATCCCTCGGGACAAAGAAAAAGTTTAGTCCCCTGAATTTTTTCTCCGGATCAGTCTGCATCAAAACAGTAAAGAAATCAGCCACAGGGCCATTCGTCACCCAGGTTTTCATACCGTTAACGACGTATCCGTCATCCGTTCTCTTGGCAATCGTACTCACATTGCCCAGATCAGAACCGGCTTCAGGCTCAGTGAGGCAAAAACAGGCCACCTTTTCCCCTCTCATGGCAGGAAGAAAATATTTTTGTCGCATCTCCTCCGTACCGAAATGGAAAAGGAAATTTGTTCCCATCAGGCACTGCATAGCCGTTATGGCGCCAAGGCTCATGAGTCCCCTGGCCAGTTCTTCACAATTGATGCAGAAAAGTGTGGTGTTTCCACCGGAACCGCCCTTGTCCTTGGGATATCTTGTTCCGAAAACCCCCATTTTGGCCATTTCTTTAAACAGATCCATGGGGAATTCTCCCTTATCATCGATCTCTTTGGCCCTCGGGATAACTTCTTTGTCTACAAAGCGGGCCATATTCTTTCTAATCAGTACTTCGGCATTTGACCTCACCATTTACTCCTCCCTTTTGAACTGACGGATCATTTCAGGAACAACCTCATTCACGTCTCCCACAATCCCCCAGTCCGCCACCTGAAAAATGGCCGCCCTCGGGTCCCTGTTAATAGCGAGAATATACCTGGAGTGCATCATTCCAGCCCTGTGTTGAATGGCCCCTGAAATTCCACAGGCGATATACAACTCCGGCCGAACCGATTGCCCCGTCTGTCCGACCTGTTCCTCGGAAGTAATCCAGCCTTCCTCAACCGCTACCCGGGTTCCCGCAACCTCTCCATCCATGAGGTCGGCCAACTCCCGCAACATCTGAAAACCTTTTTCCTCGCCCACACCCCTGCCGCCGGCAACAATGATTTTGGCTCCAGCCAGATCCACATCTCTTTTCTTTTCTTTGACAATTTCAAGAACCGTCGTTCCGATGTCTTCCATTGAAAACACCGTTTTGTGCTCAATAAGAACGGCCTTGTCATTTCGCTTCTTCCGCGCCTCCATCACTCCCGGTCTTACGCTAGCCATCTGGGGACGGGAATACCGGTTGGCGATGGTCGCCATGACATTTCCCCCAAAGGCCGGCCGTGTCTGGAGAAGCAATCCTTCATCGGGGTCTATGGTCAACTCGGTGCAATCAGCCGTCAATCCAACGCCGACCCTGCGGGAAACCCTCGGCGCAAGGTCTCTTCCAATATGGGTAGCGCCCATGAGCAGGATATCCGGTTTGTATTGTTCTACCAGTTCACAGATGACTTTGGTGTAAGCGCCTGTCCGGTAATTCTCCAGGTCAGTGTCTTCCGCTAAGAAGACCCTGTCTGCACCGAATGCCATCAATTCATCGGCCAGTTTCGCCACATTGTCCCCAAGAAGCAGCGCCGAAACCTCCTGGTTCAGTGTTTTCGCCAGTTCCTGGGCTTTCCCAAGAAGTTCAAGGGACACTTTTCCAAGAGCTCCCTGCCTCTGTTCCGCAAATACCCATACCCCTTTTCTGTCGCTGAAATCGGGGATCATTCTCGGCTCTGCATCTGAAGCAATCGCCTTCTCCTTACAAACTTCAATACAAGCCCCGCAGGATGTGCAACGCTCCAGGATCCGTGCCTTTCCATCGACGACCTCAACCCCTCCGTAAGGACAGGTCTTTTCACACCGTTTGCAGCCGTTACACAGATCCGCATCTATCAAAATAGTCATTTTCCATCTCCCCGAAAACTCAATTCATCCGCCCTTACAATAGACGGTTCTCTTTCAGTCTCTCAAGCAAAATCCCCACCTTGGTTGTGTTATCTCCCTCAAGGATCTCCCCCTGTCGTTTGAATTTGGGAGAAAAGGTCTTGATCACATGGGTCAGGGAACCTTCAAGCCCCACTTCACTCACCTGCATTCCGATGTCCGCTACATTCCAGATCTTGATGGGCGCTTTTTCCCTGCAGGCATTAATCAGGCCACCTACTGTGGGATATCGCGGGGAATTGAGTTCACCGATAACCGTAAGTAGACCGGGCGTACTGCATTCCAGTCGTTCGTATCCATCTTCGAGACGTCTCCTGACCACCAGTTTTTTCTCCCCCACTTCTTCTATCCCGCACACATAGGATACTTGTGGAATCCCAAGGAATTCAGCCAATTGGGGGCCGATCTGGGCCGTATCACCATCAATAGCCTGACGCCCGCAAAGAACCAGGTCGTACTTTCCGATTTTCTCTATAGCCTTGCCAAGGGTAGTAGACGTCGCCCACGTATCGGCGCCGGAAAATGCCTTGTCGGATAGGAGAACACCTTTGTCCGCACCCATGCCGAGGGCCTCGGAGATGGCATCAATGGCCTGAGGAGGCCCCATGGTAAGGACGGTTATCTTTCCACCGGCGCTTTCCTTTAAATGGATCGCCGCTTCCAGGGCATGCCGGTCATCAGGGTTGATAATGCTTTCAATCCCTTCCCTGATCAGGTTGCCCGTCTTCGGGTCCAATTTCACATCGGTTGTATCCGGAACCTGCTTTATTAAAACGATGATGTTCATGGCGTTTGCTCCGATTGCTATTCTTGCTAAATGATTCCTTCTTTTCTGAGTCGCTGCAGGTCCTCTTCTGAACAGCCTATCTTCCCATAAAGCAGGCTGTTATGCTCTCCAAACCGGGGCGGGAAAGAAAGCCTGCGATTTTGCTTTTCGAGGAACTGCGTCCTGCAGGGAGAAGGGGCCAGGGTAATTTTCATCCCGGATACCGGATCTTCCGCAAAAAGAAGCCTCCGTTCCACAAGCGGATCCGCAACTACTTCTTTAATCGTATTAATTTTGCTGACGGGAAGGGTAATAGATTGGAAAAGTTGAATAAGTTCGGCTGAACTCTGCTGCTTCGTAATAGCAGTGATCCTCCGGTTCAGATTTTCCACGTCCCCTATGCGGCCTTCATTTTTTTCATATTCGGTCCTGTCAAGCTCTCTGAACATGTCTTGTGAGACCAATGCCTTCCACTGCCTGTCATTCCCTACCGCAAGGTAAAGATACCCGTCTTTTGTCTCAAACACGGAGACCGGACTGAAAAACTCATGGGTATTTCCACGGCGGGTCGTTTTTTTGTCGAAACTAGCCGTGAACGTAATGGGCACCGTGAGCCATGAAAGGGAGGACTCAAACATGGAAAGATCGATGCGGGAGCCCTGCCCCGTCATAGATCTCTTATATAATGCCTTCATAATGGAACCGTAGGCATGTTCACTCGTTCCCATATCGGGGAGGGGAATGCCCATGGCCTGGGGAGGCCCCCCTGCCTCACCGGTCATCTCCATGAGCCCGGATCGGGCTTGCAGGACCGGATCGTACGCTCCTTCATTACTATCAGAACCGAATCCCGTCACTCCGAGCCAGATGATATCTTCCTTAACCGCCTTCAGAGACTCATAATCAATTCCGAGTTTCTTATAATTTCGCGGAAGTTGATTGGTCGTAAAAATATCTGCGTCCAACTCTTTTATCAAGGAATAAAAGATGTCCCGCCCTTCCTGCTCAGCCAGATTAAGCGTCAGAGCCTTTTTGCCTGCATTGATGCAGAGGAAATAGGCATTCATTCTTTCCTCGTGCAGGACATTTTCGCCAATCAGCCTGTTGGGGTCACCATAAACGGGATGCTCCAGCCTGATGACCTGCATACCATCCTGTGCCAGTCTGTAGGTAAAATAGGGAAGTACCGTGGCCTGTTCCAGAGAAAGAACAGTGAGGTCTTTAAAGAGATCCATATGCGCCTCCATACGGGGAAAGAGTTCGCTTCACGGAATGGATGAAAAACAAAGAGGGAATTGTACCAAAACCAAGTGCCGCGCACTGTATACCGTATACCGAATTTTGTGTCAAGAGCTAATCTGCTCTCTTCAAGCTGGTAAACAAACGTCTGCCAACCATCTTCTTAATTGACAAAAGTGATCCCTACAACAAAGAAATACTTTCTTAGGGAAGATTTTTTGGTTGATCGCTGCCCAGGAATTGTTACTTTAGAAGGCAAACAGAAATTGGTTCAGAATAGAAACAGAGAAATGCAAACACCTTTTGAAACCTTTTTACCATTTTCGGTTCTTAACTTAAAAAAGATTTCAAGAAATTACCGGGAGGAAAAAATGCCTATATATGAATTTAAATGTAGAAAATGCGGGAGTGTTTTTGAATCTCTCTGCTTTCGCAGTTCCGGAGAGGATAAAGGGGCCTGTCCGTCGTGCGGAGAACAGGAAAGCGATAAACTTCTTTCCACTTTCTCATCCGTGAGTTCGGGTTCCGGTGACAGTTTTGGGAGCAGTGTTTCCCCATCCTGCGGATCCCATGGCGGGTTCTCCTGAGCTGGGTAATATAATCCGGCCGTGAGCCGGACTGACGTAATGAGGGTAACTGTTTTGGAACATATTGAAGAGAAGCAGAAAGGAAACAGTATGAGCATATGGATATTGTTATTAATCGTTGTGGGATGGGTCCTCCTTCAGGTATACATCCTGCCAAAGTTAGGGATTTCTACCTGAATGCGGAATAGTTGCCAGGTAGGCGACCCAAAAAATACCGTCACCCAAATAGAGACAAAGGGAGGAAACCTCCCGAAATAAAGCTGCAACCGAAAAATTCTCACGCAAAGCATTAAACCTAAAAGCAGCAGTTAGCTTTTATGCTATTAGCCGTTAGCTTAATGATGTAAATGATTTATATCAGTTCTTCCTGTATTCCAACTTTCACTTTTTGATGCTGAGCTATTTCTCCATAAACCACTTATTATAGGGCTTACAGCTAACGGCTAAGCGCTAATTGCAGCTTTTAGGTCAAATGTAGCTTTTTTGTCTCTTTGCGACTTTGCGTGAGACATGTTTTTCCAGGCTTTATATTCCCAGGAGATGGGTTCGTTTCAATAGCTTTCTGCGCCTATCTGAGGAGATCTACGTTCCCGAAACTGTCTTAAGAGCTGGTATTTTTATCTCATCAAATCAATTGCCGCCCCGATTTCTTCAAGATTCTTCATGGCTGGCCCACCTCTCACCTTCATGCTTTCATGGTTGCCGATCCTGAGAAAATGAAGTCGCTTCATTCTCCGTAACCCTCCAAAATATTGTTCAACTTTCCAGGAAGAATTCAAAGGAAGCAGATCATTTCTCAGGGAAAGAACCCCATAGTTTAAACGAATCCCTTCTCTATTCACTGAAACAGCACTGAATCCAAAAAAAGAGCTATTGAAAAACCAGAATAGGATCCCGATCCAGATAAGTGAAGCGACAACAGATTTTTGTCGTTTTTTCTTAAGCGAAAGGATGAAGATAAACAAAACCACGCCCAAAGACAGCAACATGATCGTATTCTGTACAAAAATCGATTTAATGATGAACGTTTCTGTTTCCATATTTTTTATATTTAACATTTCTCAAGAATTTGTTCTACATCAATGTTTCCCTTGACAGTTTCAATTCTCCTCTGTTAGATTCCGTCCGAAATTCGCACTCGTATTCATTTTTTTTTGAAAACCTTTCATAAGTTTGAAAAAAAACTTCAAACCCATTGAATTAGCAGGAGGAAATCCACCAATGCAAGCCTTCAGAACCCTTTCCCTTTCCCTTTTCCTTATCCTCAGTTTTATTACCACGCCCGCATTGGCTGGTCACGGAGCAGGCGGTGGCCCCCCGAAGGCAACAATTGAAGGCGGAGACACCGTGAATGTGTCGGGAATTATCCTTGACAGCCACAAGGAACCGGTCGGTGAAGCCACTGTCGAAGTTTCTTTGAACGGGAAAGAAGTGGACAGGGTTGTCACCGCTCACAACGGAAAATATGTATCCCGTTTCCAGGTGGAAAAAGACAAAGTCCTTAGCTCAACAGTGAGTGTGAAAGCGAGCAAGACCAGTTTCAAGACAAACGGGATTGAATTTAAAGGCGCAGATCTAGCCAAATCGGGGGATCATTTCTACATCAGCGAAGATATCAGCCTCGACAGGCACCTGGGACCTGCGTTCTGGATATCAACCATCATATTCATCTTTGCCTATGTGCTTATCGCGTTTGAACTCCTCCACAGGACGGTGGCAGCCATGCTGGGCGGTGCCATCATGCTGGTCATCTCCTATACCATCGGAACGATTAACCCGGAATACCATATCTTCTCTTTTGAGAGCGCCGTCAATTCCATCGATATGAACGTTATTTTCCTCCTCATGGGGATGATGATCATCGTGGGGGTCTTGAAAAATACGGGGGTATTTCAATGGTGCGCTTATATATCGTATAAACTCGCCAAGGGGAAAGTGTTCGTCCTGGCCGTCTATCTCATGATATTCACAGCCATTTCCTCCGCCTTTCTCGATAATGTCACCACCATGCTCCTCCTGACCGGCGTAGCCATTGAGATCTCCATCTCCCTTGCTATTAACCCCCTTCATCTTCTGATTCCACTAGTCCTGGCTTCAAACATAGGGGGCACCGCTACCCTCATCGGTGATCCACCCAATATCATGATCGGTTCCTATGCGGGATTGACATTCATGGACTTTGTAGTAGCTCTCGCTGCGCTCTGTGGCGTTTGTATGGTTGCCCTCATTATTTTCAGCAAATTTGTATGGGGAAAAACCTACAATTCCGCAAAAGTTGATAACGTGAAAGAATATATCAAGGAACTCAAAGAAAAATACAAGGTCACCGATCCCAAACTCCTTATGTACGGTGGTGCTGTGCTGGGTTTTGTCGTCTTTCTGTTCTTGAGCCACGGATACTGGCACATGGAAGTGAGTGTGGCTGCAATAATGGGAGCCGCCGTCCTTCTGACCATTGCAATCCTCACGGAGAAGGTAGATCTTATTGAACTGATCGAAAAGGACATCGAGTGGCCAACACTCATGTTTTTCATTTTTCTTTTCATCCTCGTTGGCGCCGTGGAGGAAAGTGGGCTCCTCGCTGTGGTTGCAGACTGGATACTGGATCTTTCCGCAGGCAATTTTCTTGTCGCCTGTGGGCTCATTCTCTGGGTGGCTGCCATCATGTCGGCTTTCGTGGATAATATTCCGTTCACCGCGACCATGCTGCCCATTGTCGCCTATCTCAGCCAGGTTATTCCCGGTTCTGAAAACACGCTCTGGTGGGCCTTGGCATTAGGGGCCTGTTTTGGTGGAAATGGAACTATCATCGGGGCCTCGGCGAACGTGGTTACCATGGGAATTGCAGAAGCAAGGGGGTATAAGATAAGCTTTATCGGCTTCATGAAAACGGCATTCCCCTTCATGATCATCACCATTCTGATAGCCCATGCCTGGCTGATCTTCTTCAGACCAACGTAGAAGGTATTGGATCGTTACATGCTCCCCCTGTTTCAACCCTTGGATAGGGCTGAAACAGGGGGTTTTTATTTTTTGAAGGTCATCAACTTAACAGCATGACGAATAACGAGCAATCTATTGACGAACATTCGAACGGAATGGCAAGAAGACTGATCAGCATTTCCTTGTCTTCAGAGAGTCTTTTGTTCGATTGTTCGATTGTTCAATTGTTCGTCAATCGATTATTGTCTTTTAAGATGCTCTTAAGTTTATGACATTGACCTGAAACTCGTAACCCGCAACCCGACTAGTTTCACCCGAGCTATTCTGATCTATGCACACCATCTACCATTTCATCAAAAATTTGAAAAGAGAACCCTCATTGCGCATATTCAACCCCTGGTACGATGTGGATCCCGAACATGACCAAGATGTTTCCGGCCCCTCTAAGAGACGGGATAATCTACGTAAATACCTCCACGAGCGGAAGAACGCACGATACCTGCTCCTGGGAGAAGCCCTAGGCTATCAAGGCGGTCATTTCAGCGGCATCGCCATGACATCCGAAAGGATGATTCTTGGCCACATGGAACAGAAGGGGATTTCCCCCGATCTGGTCTGCCAAACCACCCTTGACCGGACAAGCAAAAACGGCATTCGTCCCAAAGGGTTTACCGAACCGACGGCAACAATCGCATGGGGGAAAATCATTGAGCTTGGTCTCAATACGAGGGACTTCATATTCTGGAATATGTTTCCATGGCATCCATACGATCCCAAAAAAGGCTTATTGTCGAACAGAACTCCTGCTGATGATGAACTAAAAGAAGGGAAAGAACCTTTGCGGGCATTGATCGGGCTTGCAGGCATCGAAACTATTATCGCCGTTGGAAACAAATCCAAGGAACACCTCGACAGGTTGGGTATTCCCGCCCCGAAAGTCAGGCACCCTGCCAATGGAGGTGCAAAAAAGTTCCGGGATCAACTTGAAAGGCTGGTCAAATAAAAGAGGTATCTCGCGCGGAGACGCAAAGACACTGAGGAAAAAGGCATTACTGAGCTTGGTTCTAACTTCGCCCACTTGATGCGATCATCTAAAAATACGTTCGACAGTTCGTAATCATACTCCCTCGAACCAATTCCAGAACTCTTTGATTATGATTACGATTAGGATTATGAGTAAGAAAACAACTCTAATGACCGACGTTAATACCAAGCCCGCATTACGCATTCCCACGCTGGAGCATGGGAACAAGAAAGATGTCATTCCCTGCGTCTCTGCGTCTCTGCGCGAGAAAAAAAGACAACGGGATTCTTTCAGCGCCTTTTCGCCGTTAGAAAAAATCCTAAGCCAATACCAAGGCCAAGAATGCCTACCGGCCAGAATTCGCTTACCCCAATACCATGTTGCCGTGCAAGGTCAATGGCCAATCCGAGAAACGGGGCAATGAGCATGGTGGAAACACTCTTGGCCTGGGATTCCAGAGAAAGGACGGTAGCCCCTTGGAAATTATCTGTGCTGGCGTTAAACCGGCTGATCAGGACCGGTCTCCAAATATTCTGTAGAATGTAAAGGGCTACAAACCCGACAATCATACCCACATAGAATCCGAAAAACATAGCGGGTAAAAGCATAAGGCTGACCAGCACGGTTATCCCCCACAGGAACCGCGCGGCATTTTCCTCTTCTCCCTTTTTTTCTACCAGTCTGTAAGCATTTCTGCTGGCAGCAGCCGATAAAAGAAATAGAACAAAAAATACAGGCCCAATAAGAAAAACGGATTTTTGTTCATCAGTCAATTCCATCCCGGAAAAGAGAAAAGCCGTAATCGGAAAAGCTGCGGATTTGAGGATAGGTTGCAGGTAATCTTTAGAAGCCTTGAAAAACCCTTCGAACCCCATGGACTCCAGGATAAGTCTTTTCAGGGTTGGCCTTTTAAATGAAATCACCAGCGTATCTTTGAGATGCTTGAACATTTGTTTTATCGAGAGCTTGTCTACCACCTTCCCATCCAACTCCCTCGGATAGCTTGCCAGATTAATGATGTTCAAGACATAAGGTATGATGGCAAAAAAGAAAACGTCGATGAAGTTGCTGGTTGCAAAGACAAAGATGCACGCCAGCAAAACGGAAACGGCTGATCCGATCTTGCTCCACGAACGGGTATATCCATAAACGCGGGTCCGTTCGTTTCTCAGGCCGTGTATCTCCAGCCACATAAATATGATCGACTTATGGGTCCCGCTTCGAAAAGCTTCTCCAATGGCGAAGAAAAACATCGCCAGCATCAGGAGAAGAATCAAGGAGTTTTGATGCAGCCCTCCCTTCAAGGAAGCCGTTCCGGAAAGACCGAAAATACCAAAGCTGACAATGTACGCTGAAAAGCTGAAGATCATGGCCCTTCGGCGCCCGCTGAGATCAGCAATGGCCCCACTGGGTACTTCCATCAGATTGATCATAATTTCACGGAAGGCAATAAGGAGTCCAATAACAAAATAAGACAATCCCATCTGCCTGAAAGCAAGCAACAGGAAGTACTCGTAATACTGCTGGTTTTTCAAAAACCCATATAGACTGAATTTCTTGAGCATTCCACCCCTTAGGGAACGTCACTGAGGTCCAGAAAAACACGGCAAAATCCCATGAAATTAGCCGCAGACCCAGACAGACAGACGCAGAGAACGACAGGTTTCAGGTTTTAGGTTTCGGGTGTCAGGTCTGAGACACCCAGTTTCCCCGTTGAAGACGGGATCTTAGACAAATTTCCAGTTTTCAATTGAAGTTCATACGAGTGCCGCCTCTGCCAGAAAAATGATCCGTCTGATCGAGAGGAAGAAACTTCCGGGATCTATGGCAGTTTTCTGTGTGAGCGGGTTCCAGCCGCGATTTTTCGGGTCCTTCAGACTATCGACTCCTGCCTCATGCACAGCCAGTCGTGGCAAGATGCCAGTCACACAGGGATAGAAACCGGCAATCCGAGCCTTTGAACCTTGAACTCAATTGTTTCACACAGCCTTCCAGCTTTTAAGCGGGAGGCAAATCAGCGCAGAAAGTTTTGGGTTTTGCGGTAGGTCTTTGAGGGAATCCGATGGGTGGGACTGCCTACTACCTACTGCTTACTGCCTACTGAAATTTTAAACCGCGCAATGCCAAAAAGAGTTTACATTTTTCGTTTCAGGGTTTATGGAATCGGAGGGGTTAGCGCCCTATTTGGAGTTAAGGTGTTAACCTTTTATGGTTCTATGCGGATTAACGTGAAGAATCCCTTTTTCGGAAACTGAGGTGTCAGGTTTCGGGTGTCAGGTTTCAGTCCCGCCGCAGCGGGATTCCTAATTTTCTGGTTCTAATAACTATAACTATTGGTTATTAAGTTGAATAGGATGAATGCAGCCAGGTCTTTTCCTGACACCTGACACCTGGAATCTGAGCATTGTCTATTCGTGAATTGATGAAAATATCACGTTAATCCGATGAGCCCCTTTTTTAAAACCTTAACAGGGTCATTCCCTGGAGCTCGCGCAATTTTCAATTCTCACTTTTCAATTCTCAATTTCACAGGAGGCATATAACCATGGCAACACATAAAGTTATCGTATTTAAGCCTTTCCCATTTGAGGCAGGGCAAAAAATACATATTGACGGAGGACCTCGCGGTGGAGACTGGGAAGTCCTTGATGTGACCGAACACAAAGTAAAACTTCGCTGTCCGGTCTCATTCAAGGAATTCAATTGGGACAGGTTCTGTTACTTTTCCGAAGAACAGGACAGCGTTGAGTGGCCCCGGAAGGACTAATTGCCCCAACTCTGCGCCTGGGTGACGGTAACGGCAATGACGTTCACCACATTTTCCATGTCGGCTCCCCTGTGGAGAACGTTAAAAGGCCTGCCGATTCCCATCAGGAGAGGGCCGACCACCTTAGCGCCCCCTAAGCGCTCAAGAAGCTTGTACGCAATATTGCCCGCGCTGAGATTCGGAAAGATGAGGACATTGGCAGAGCCGCCAAGTTGGTTGAAAGGAAAGTCTTTCTGAAGAATAGTCTCCGTAACTGCAGTATCCGCCTGCATTTCACCGTCAATAATCAGGCTCGGATTCTGTCGGCGGACAATATCAACCGCCTCCTTCACACGCACTGCCTCAGGATGAACCGAACTGCCGAAATTGGAATAGGAAAGCATGGCGACACGGGGTTTTATATCAAAAAACTCAGCCATTTCAGCGGTCTGTATGGCGATTTCAGCCAGTTCCTGCGCGCTGGGGTTAAAATTTACCGTGGCATCGGCAAAAAGAAGGGTACGTTCCCGGAACACCATGAGATAAACCCCTGAAACTTTCGATACACCGGTTTTCCTTGGGATAACCTGCAGAACTGGTCGTATGGCATCTGGATAATAACGCCCTATTCCGTGAACCTGCCCATCCACAATCCCTTCGTGAACCATCATAGCTCCGAAGACATATCTGCTGCGAAGCTGCCGCCTTGTCTCATCCATCGACCAGCCCTTGCGTGCCCGCATTTCAAACAGTTTTTCGGAGAACTGCTCAAACAGGGGACTTTCCACATTATCAAGGATTTCTATTCCTTCAAGCGATATATGAAGCTTTTCCGCTAATAACTCGATTTCTCGTCTATTTCCTAACAACCATGGTCTCGCAATACCATCTGCAGCCACCTGGTGGGCGGCGCGCAGAATCACGGGATCATTGCCTTCGGGCAGGACAATACTTCTGGGATCCTGCTGGGCGCGAATAATGATCTTCCTCATGATTTCACGTTCAGGACCCAGCATCGCTTCCAAAGCCTGAACATACCCCTGCTGACTGGGAATTCCTTTTCTCGCAACCCCGCTTTTTATGGCGGCGTTGGCCACTGCGGGCGCCACTTTAAGTAGTACCCGCGAATCCAGAGGTTTTGGAATAATATACTCAGGACCGAACTGAATAGGTTTCCCCCCATACGCCCTTATCACCGAATCAGGCACATCTTCACGGGTCAAGTCCGCGAGCGCATGCACGGCCGCGATTTTCATCTCTTCATTGATAGCTTCAGCCCGCACGTCCAGGGCTCCTCTGAAAATAAATGGGAAACCGAGTACGTTATTCACCTGGTTGGGGAAATCGGACCTTCCCGTACCCACAATCGCATCCGGTCGCGCTGCTTTTGCTTCATCATACCCTATTTCAGGTTCCGGATTAGCCAATGCAAATATGATCGGATTTTCATTCATCAGGGATAAATGGGCAGGAGTGAACGCTCCCTTTACAGACAGACCCATGAGCATATCAGCCCCTTTTACCGCCTCTTCAAGAGTTCGCAACGGGCTGTCCGTAGCGAATAATTCCTTGTATCGATTCATTCCTTTCACCCTGCCCTTGTAAATAACGCCTCTTGAATCGAGAACAAGTATATTCTCCCTTTTTACACCAAGCTGTACCTGCATTTTAGCGCTTGCTATAGCAGCGGCTCCAGCCCCGTTAATAACTACCCGAAGATCTTCAAGATTCCGCCCCGTAAGTTTGCAGGCGTTTACAAGAGCGGCCCCTGAAATAATAGCCGTTCCATGTTGATCATCGTGAAACACTGGGATATTCATTTCAGAAATCAAGCGTTCCTCAATATGAAAGCATTCGGGCGCCTTTATGTCCTCCAGATTGATTCCCCCGAATGTGGGCTCCAGACGTTTCACGGTCTCAATAAATTCATCCGGATCATCCGCATTTACCTCTATATCAAAGACATTCAGATCGGCAAACCGTTTAAACAAGACCCCCTTCCCTTCCATAACCGGCTTACTGGCAACAGGCCCGATGTTGCCAAGTCCCAGGACAGCACTTCCATTGGTAATCACGCCAACAAGATTTCCGCGAATGGTGTATTCAAAGGAAAGGTCCTCGTTTTCCTGGATCTTGAGGCAGGGCACAGAAACTCCCGGCGTATAAGCCAGGCTTAAATCGTAGGGAGTAACGCACGGTTTGCTGGGTATAACTTCGATCTTTCCAGGCCGTGGTTCGCTATGATATCGAAGGGCCTCTTTTTCATATAACATGTTTCATACTCCTTAATAGATGCGTTCACGCACATTGTGTCAAACTTCGTTGAATATTTACGTCGTACTCAATGCTTAGCGTGTTGTCAAGGAAGAGAATGAAAGACATACATAGAGAATTCGGAGGAGGATATCATCGCAAATAAGCCGTAGGAGGATGCAAAGCCACGGACTAATCAGCAAAAAAAAAGTTCATTTTTTTCATAACTGCGTACGATTTTAATTTGACATTATAATTTTCCTACTGTATATATACTTTTTTAAAAGAGAGTTGCTGTTTATACTCTTATTACAGTAATACAGGACTGCATCTGAGGCTTTAGCCTCGGCGGTGACCATCCATACGCTGTCAATTTCATTTTTTTCGACAACGTCCCCATCGTCTAGTCAGGTCCAGGACACAGGCCTTTCACGCCTGCGACAGGGGTTCGAATCCCCTTGGGGACGCCAAGTTATATCAAGGACTTAGCCATTTTGGCTAGGTCCTTTTTATTTTTCAAGACCCTTTTTCTACCCTATTTCTACCCAGAATGGCACTTTTTCTATATCGGGAGCCGATTGGAACGAAATCCTCATACCAATCAAACAAATTAAGTACAAATGGGAAGTTGAATCTTTCTGACCTGAAATAATTTCAAAAAATTATTTTCCCTTTCATTCCCTCTATAAATCTCTCAAGAGTTTTTTCTACCCTCTCAAGGTAGAAATTTCTAGATCCTCAATCCGCTTCTTAACAGCCGATGAAACGAAGTGAAACAAAGTGAAACAAAGGGACGTTCTTGATTTATTGACTTTCCGACAGTATTGCCTCTATATTCTCTTGTTCCAAAAACTTCGGCCCACGTACTATTGCCCTGCTCACTGCCGACGGACTGACACCGAGCTCCTTCGCAAGGGAAATGCCGGTTAGCCCAAGTTGACGCGCTCCCACGTAACAGAGAACAGCACGTGCTTTCGCGATGCTGGAGACTTTGCTTCCAGATTTGAGATCTTCTATTTCAAGACTGAAATAACCAGTTA